>Ga0306898_1000258_pt1 | contig 21958 bp, 23 predicted proteins | sample AntRauMFilla1564_FD_190424 | JGI IMG/M metagenome (GOLD analysis project Ga0306898, IMG submission 190424) | Saline lake microbial communities from Rauer Islands, Antarctica - Metagenome Filla 1 #564 (v2) (version 2) | ecosystem: Environmental > Aquatic > Non-marine Saline and Alkaline > Saline ...
TTTGATTTTTTCCGAATAGTTCAATTTATCTGAGTTTCTGACTCTGGGAAAACTCTGGAAGTTTTATTATAAACTTCTTTAATTTCATAAACTAATGGGTAGATTGTGCCCCAAGAACGAACATAACCATATAAAAGATCTATTTTATCCACTGTTCCCAAATAATTGAGTAATATACTGCGTACATCATTGTTTAATTTCATTATTTTTTTCTTTTTTAAGTTTTTCTTTATCTGATATCATCTTATAATATCTAGCTAATTGCTCCTCAAATGTTTCTGTTTTTTCTTCTTCTCCAATTGGTTCTTTTCGTTTCATTTTTAATCAATAAATAAATTATTTTTAAGGTCTAGGGATGTATTGGATTATTAAATCACTTAATTCTTTAATTTTTATGTATTTTTCGAGTTGTTTTTCATAAATTGGTAATATCCATTTATTAAAATTTTTTATATATATTTCTTCTGGGAGTTTTTTTTTTAAATCATTGTGTAATGCGCCTTTAAAATATTGTTTAATAAAAATTTGTTTATCTAGTAAATAGTGTAACCCATTTGTGTAAAAAGTGGAGGTTTTATTAGTATTTGGGCTACGGTTATAATTTCCCATATATTTTAATTCTTGTCTGCAAATGTAAAAATTTTTATATCTATTATAATTATTATAAATTGGAAATTCTTCATTTACTTTAAAGTTAAAATGTCTTATATAATCACTTATAGGATCACTTATATGATTACTTACACGATCTAACATTTCATGACTTCCACTTAAATAATTTCTTTCTTCGTCACCATTTTCATCTTTATAATAATCGGTAGGCTTGTCAGAAACAAAATTAAAGTATTTTTTAAGAATATAATAGTATTGATAATAATTTATTCTACATAATATATTATTATAATCCATTATATAAGCTGAATCCCGTTTATAAGGTTCAAAATTATAACTCTTTAATCCTTCTTTTTCTAACTCATTTAAACTTTTTAATTTAATTAACCTAGACTCAATTGAACACGAAAGCCCCAGATTTTGAAGATTAATTAATTCAGTTTCAGTTTCAGTATCATATTTATATTTTGTGATTTCGAACATTTGTTTAACGGACATTTTTAACTACTACTTAATTTAGTGGTCTGTCTCTAGGCTAAAAAATAAATTAATTTATATAATAAATATATTCTTCCGAGACTTTACCTTTATTTTTCCTTTCGATTATTTTCATTTTTACATAATTGTCAATTTTTCGCGATTCTGAGACAAATATATGATAATTACGGCCTTTTAAAAGGTTTACAAATTCCCAGAATAAATCAGAATCAAATGAGCCATATGCTTTATCATTAATTTTTTTATCCCTTTTATTACTTGGAGTATAAGGAGGATCCATATAAATAACTGAGCCACTTGGTAAATTTGTTAAAAATTCTTTATAGTCCAAAGAAGTAAATGTAACATCATTTAAATTTAGTTTTTCTAATGTTCTCATCTGTTTATCAGAATTGCAAGAATAATTTATATAACTGTTAAAATTCATTCCTAGATATGAACAACTAAACTGCGCGAACGCCTTTAATGAACTGTGATATTCTTGTTCTTTTAATTGATTCCATTTTTCTTTAGTGATTTCTTCATATTTAAATGTTTTTTCTTTTACTTCTTTTAAAAGCATAATTAGCGATTCATTTCTATCATTTGCAAACTTATTTTTTGCTTTTATTCCATTTAATACAGAGCACATCCCGCAGAATGGTTCATAATAATTATCTATTTCTTTGACATTTTCGTTTATAAATTCAATTATTTGATTTTTGAGCTTAGCTTTTCCCCCGAAGTATCTCATTTAATAACTACTTTATAAATAATTTCGGTTTTGATTTTGGTTCCAGGTCTAGAACTACTGGAATAAATTATTTGTGGAGTACAATTGTAAGCACAATTATTAGCTATTTTTTCAGTCATATGAATAAGTAATAAATCAGTCTTTTTTAAACAAATTTCAAATAGTTTATTTACGAATAAATCAATAAATTCTTTGAAAGTTTTGTAATTTACAGAACATTCATAAACTTCTAAATTCCAAAATGGTATACTTGTAAAAATCAAGTCATAATTATTTTCTAACTTTTCAATTACTATTAAAGAATCTCCTGATATAAATTTACAATTTCCAGAATAATGATTAATTAATCGATTAAATGGTTCTTTTAAATTTACGTTTATATCTATTCCAGTATAATGAATATCAGAAGCTATAGCTGCAACGCATCTATCTCCCCAACCAGCACAAGGATCTAATGTGTTTTTTACCTGAAACTTTTTATAAACATATTTTGCTATTTCAGGTCTAAACTGATTTACAAGTCCATAATACATTTGAGAAGTTCTACGTATATCCGCATCAGTTACTGATTTTCCATTCTTTTTATATCTTTTTGCAATTTCTATTATTTTTTTAATGTTTAATTCTTCAGATAAAGATTTACCACCTTTTCTTCTTGCTTTTATTCTAAATTCGTTAAAAAAGTATCCACTTGAATTTAATGTTTTATTATCTAATTTCAAAGAATTATAACTCTTTAAAAATTCGAAACTTTTATCTCTTTGGTCTTCTGTAATTACTTTAATCATTTAATAATTAGTTATTATATTATAAATGTAATCAATTTCTATTTTTGCGTAATCGTTTAAAAATGTTTCTAACATTTTAGGATTAACTTTTGGATCTCCAATTTTATCGAGTGCTAATTGGACTCTTTCAATTTTATAAATTTCTACTTGTTTATAAACCAATTCGTCAATTTCTTCGGTATTTAGATCATTTGTTAATTTTTTATTTTTAACTAATTGATCAATTGCTTTATTTATCAGACTTCTTAACAGGTTTTTTTCTTTAATGGGCATTTTTGTAATTTTAATTAGTTATATAGGTTAAAGTAATAATTTAATTAATTAATTATAAATAGTTTCTCCTTTATAATTTAGTTCATTAACATACTTATTTATATCTGTTCTCAGATAATTTACAAATGAATAACGGTCTCCAGTTCCAGGGCTATTACAGTGATAACTTCTTGAATCCATGAGTAATACAGAACCAGGGACTATCTTTATTTGTAATTTGTACTCAGGTAACACTAAGTCATAACCTTCAAAATTTCCTAAAGCGGTTAAAACTGATAATCCTTTTTCAAAATCTCCTGAATCTTTATGCGCGCAAGTTCTCCAATTATGATTAATTGTAACTGTACTAAAAACAGTATCCTGGATAATTAATTTACTTAATTTTGCTTGCGTTTCTTGTAGACAGTAATGACTATGTGCGTATTTGCGATAACAATCATTCAATAACCAGAAAAATGGCATAGTGTCACCAAATCCTTTATTTTTAGTAAATTTTGTAGTTCTTGCTACTTTACTGCCAATTATTTTTTTGTCTATTGGAACCGAACGGTCGTAATATCCAATTATTCCTGAATCTACACTTTTATCATATCTAGTAAAATTACCAACTTGTATTTTTTTATCAGTTCCACTACGTCTGTTATAATTTTTTTTACAAACAGATTTAAAATGGTTTATTACTGTAGTTCCAAGTTCATCGCTTACGACGTCATTAACCAAAATGAATAATACTTTATCACCAACTTTACAAATAGTGTCCTGGGTGATTACTGTTTCAAATTCGTAAAATCGCCCCGTTTCTACTTTTTCTTTGTAATCATTAATAAATAACTCATTCATATGTTTATAAAAGGACTTATATTTAATGTACGTGAAGGAACTACAGATTCTCAAGTAGTCAAAGAAGTTATCGAAAAAGACTGTTATCAAAAAAAAGGTATGACCATTGAATCAGGAGAAACTTGGTTAGACCTAGGAGCAAATATAGGTACTTTTTCAGTATTAGCAGCCAGTAAAGGAGCTAAAGTGATTGCGTATGAACCAGAACCAGAAAATTATGAAATTTTAAAAAATAATTTAGAATTAAATGGTTTATTCGCAATAACGGTTAATGAAGCAGTTTCTACTTTTAACGGTTATTCCAAACTTTATTTAGGAGCAACTGAATATCAGAAATATACTCATACTTTGAGACCTACAAAACGAAGAAAAACAATTAACGTAAAAGTAAGAAATCTTTCCGAAATTCTTGAAAACGTAGATTGTATAAAAATGGATATAGAAGGAGCAGAAATTGAAATTTTAGAACAAATCGAACTAAGAGTTAAAAAATTAGTATTTGAATATTCATTTAATCAAGATACATCAGTCGAACGTTATAATAAAATTATAAATAAATTAAAAGTTAATTATCACGTTTTTCATAAATCATTCAAAGATGAATTTATGACTCATTTTCCGTCTGGAGCTTTGGTTTATTGTAAAGTAATTAATTAATTAATTATAAAATGAGTCTCAAGATCTCGAATAATCATTTCTAAAATATTTATTGACATACTATTACCTACTAATTTTCTCATCTGATTAACAGGCAAACACTTTAAATTAGTCGGTAATCCTTGAAGTTTAAGATATTCTAAATTTGTAGCTTTTCTATGTAAAAGTACATTATAGATAGGATTACTTCTGGTTATAGTACTACAATAATCTCTACTTGCTTTATAATTTCCGGGCCTTATCTGATCAAGATTACAAAATATAGAATCTTTATAATTTTCATACTTTTTTAATAAATTAGGAGCAAATTCTTCGTGAATTGTATTAGAAAAATCAACAAAGTTTTCAATTGATTCACACTCAATTTTTTTAAAGTTAAAATTAACTACTTCTTTAGTTCCAATTATATATAATCTTTTTCTATTTTGTGGGATTCCGTAATCTTTTGTGTTAAGTATTTGATAACTAATAGAATAGTTTAGAATTTTTAATTTTTCAATTAATAACTCGTTCATAAAATTAGGTACATTTTCAAGAATAAAAACTTTAGGTTCGCACTTTATAATTGTTTGAATAGCATAATCTATTATATCAGCGCGTGGATCTAAATTTTTTAATCTTTTTCCACTAGATGAAAATGGTTGACAAGGGATACCACATATATAAAGGTCAAGTTTTGGATAATAATTTTTATTTTTTATATCATTAAACATTATTTCAGGTATTAAATCATTTTCTTTTAAAAATTTTAAACAATGTTTGTCAGGTTCAGATCCAAATAAACTTTTATAATCAATTTTTAACTTTTTTAAAGCTATTTCTAAAGAACATATTCCAGAACAATCAGATCCAATTATTATCATTTAATTGATTTAATTTATTTAATTATTTAATATGCCCGCTTTTATAAAATTCTTTATTAATAGTTTCTTATTTATGTAATAACCCTTAACTGGTTTATTGAGTTTTTCCATTATTTTATCATTATTTATTTCTTTATAAATTTTACCAATTTTTAAATAAAATGATTTTTTATTTTTTGTGTGATTATAGCCAGATGCCGCCATATAATTTCTATAAAACATATATAGATCCGCGCTACTATTTATTTCTTGTTCTAATTCAGTTAAAAAATCATATATAGGATCTAGGGATACCTCTACGACTTCTTTATGTTGTTCAGTAATAGGCCGATTAGTTTGCCAATCATACATATTTTTATAAATTATTTCTATACTTTTTAAATACCAAAATATCTCTTTAACTAATATTTCATCATCGATAAGATTATTTATTTCTGTTATCAATTCATTAGGCATTTTAGGACTATTTATATAAACATTTCTTCTATCTTCTAGAGTCGCTTTAGCTCCTATTTCTTCATTTGTAGTAATTATTAATCGTGTAAAATTGTGACCACTTTGAGAAGAAAGTCCTTTTTGTTCGTATTTCATATCATAATCTGAAACAATGCTTTTAATCAGTCCATCGCATTCAATCATTTTATAAGTTATTGCTTCATTTATGTTAGCTATTAAACAAGTTCTTAAATTTACATTGAATCGGCCTAATATTTTATCCGCTTGCGCAGTTTCTTCTATATATTCAGTATTAATCAATTTTTTCAATAATCGCATTAAAGTGCCTTTTCCAGATCCTTGAGTACTCGCAAAAATTAAAAGAATCCCTTCTTTTATACCTGGATTTTGTATCACATTGGATAAGTAATAAATCATAAATTCTTTTAATGATTTGTCTCCATTAGCTAGATGATTAATAAATTTTTCAAAAGTGGTTATGGTTGATTTTCTTGGTAAAACTATGTCTTCTTTTTCGTGTGTATAACCAGACCATAAATTATATATATTTTCTTTTACTATATATCCAGTTGGTATAAAATCTATTCTATCGTGATATTTTTTATCAGGATCTTCTTCCCATAATTTAAATAGTGATAAAGAGTTTTTATGCAGTATACAAGATCTTAACTCAGGTACTTCTAAAAAATCTTTCCTTACCGTTTTTCCTTCTTTGATTGTCATAGGCATTATGTTATTGCTAGAAACACATATAACTTTATTGATTTCTCTAATGAAGCAGACATATTTTTCTAAAGTTTTTTTAAAATCTGGGTAATCATTTTTAATTTCTTCTCTTTTTTCTTTTTGTTTTAATTCTTTAATTTTTACAATTTCTTCATTTGATTCTCTTTTTTCTCTTTTTTCTTTTTGTTTTAATTCTTCATTTGATTCTCTTTTTTCTCTTTTCTCTTTTTCTTCTTCTTCCATTAGTTTCCTTTCTAATATACTCGATTCTTTAATACTCAATAAATTTTTAATAAAATATTTACCGTAATTTGTATATCTATTATTTACTATCCCGTTAATTGTTCTAATTGCTTCTGAATCGTATCCTTCTACCGATTTGCTAAAATTATGCACTAATTTAACAGGATCATTATAACCGATTTCTTCAGCTCGATTATATATATAATTTATTGCTCCGAACCACTCTTTTCTTGTTAGTTTCTTTGGAATTAATTCTAAATTATCTTCAAATTGTTTTGCAATTTTCATTTTATCACATATTTTTTTTTTATCAATTGTTTTAATACCCATTTCAGAATTATGAACTATAGAATCACGTAAAGCGTAAGACCATGCATTTGTTAACAAGTCGGCAAAATTATACTGACATTTAGGACCTCCAAATTTAACAAATATATGGGGCATATTTTTAGTAATACTTGGATACCAAGGACCATTTAATTCAAAAAAACCATTGTCTTTATCTATATCAATCTGTTGCACTTTATTAGTATAAATTGCGATCCATTTAGTATCTTTTAATTTTTTGTTTCTTTTTTTAACTAATTCTGGATTATTGTAATCATTACATTTTATAATATCTCTGTTTTTAGTTACTTTTTTATCATTGATTATTTCTATTTCTATACCAGTGTATAGGATGTCATTTTTGTCGAGAAAATCTATAAGTTTCATTGCTTTTTAATTGTTTTTAATTTTAATTGGTGTATAAGACTAGGGTAAAATAAAAACAATTAAAAAGAGATGAAACTATTTAAGGAACTAATTCAATTAATTATAAATGGTACATAAACAATTAATTGAGAAACTGATTAGTTGTTCTGAATCAAAAGATTATTATCATAGTGTAGAAGAGTGGGAAATTACTGATTTTAATCAAGAAGAAAATAGCGAGTGTGTGTGTGGAACAGGAATAACAGATTGTTACACTATAACTAATAAAATAAACGGGAATGTTTTACACCCCATTGGAAATATATGCATTAAAAAGTTTGATTCAGAACAATTAAATAGACAAATGAAAAAATTTAAAACTGTCGAGTGTGTGTGTGGGCTTATTCTATGTAATAATCAAGCGTATAAAAATCATTTGAATTCTAGAAAACATATATTTTATTTAGGAACGAAAAAATGTTTAGGATGCGAAGAAAGAATTAAAAATACTGAGCCTGAATGGAAAAAAAGATGCTTTAAATGTTATAAAATTAATAAAAAATAATAAATAAATCACTTTAATCTTCAATCAATCAATTAATCAATCAATTAATCAATCAATTAATTAATAAATCTATAATCTATAATTAAATATGGATTTATTAAATCAATTGATTAACTCAAATGACAGGAATAAATTAGCTAAAGAAATGACTGGAGATGTTAACGCAAGAAATTACGTTATTTATATATTAAAAGCTATGGTAGTACGTAAAAATGTTATAGCATATTTACCTTTGATTACTACTCTACTTGAGTCAGAATATCCTAAAGACACCAGCAGAGATGTAATATATTCAAATTTAAGAACAATTATAAAAAAGACCTTTGGTATAGATTCTAATGAATACAATGAATCTTTAAAATTGATGAAATTGAGTACATTTGATAAAGGAAAGGTTTTTAAAAATGCTAAGGATAAAGTAATCGAGTCAAATAAAGAAGTAGTTTTAATAAATTATAAAGAAATAGTTAATAAGTTAAAAGAAATAATTATAAATAAAAATCCACTTGATTTATTGGCCCTTTTACTTCTTGCGTGTGGAGCTAGAGTAAATGAATTTTTTAATAGTGAATTCGAACAAAGAGACGGATTATTATTTCAAAGTTTTGTTTCTAAAAAATCTAATCCAGAATTAGGAATAACTAGAAAAATCATTTTAGTTAGCCCTGGAATGTTTATTAAATTAAGAAAATTTACTATAAAAATGCTTAAATTGGAGTTTCCTGATCTTTATCAAAGTAAGACTCTATCTGTTAAAGCGAATAAACGAATTAAAGAATTATTTGGCCCAAACACTACTTTACATACGATGAGAGCTTGGTACGCAGTAATTTCACATCACTTATATGCAAGGAGTGAAAATCTTAACACTTATATATCTAGAGTATTAGGACACGAGGGATTGAGTGCTAGTTTTAATTATTCTGGATACAAAGTAATTTAATTAATAAATTAATTTGATTAATAAATGATCCAAGTTAGAATAATTGGACCAAATGAACAAAAAAAGAAAAAAATGGTTAAAAAGGCTAATAAATGGTTTTCAAAAATTACAAGAAATAAGATTCAGTTAATGTATGTAAAAAAATTCACAAATAGAAACAGAATAAGTTTTAACTTGAATTTAGGTAGAAAAAGTAATAATTCTAGAAATTTATCAGGTTATAGATTAGCCACTTTCATACACGAAGTAGGGCATAATATACACTTAGGCCATTCTAATCAAAGAAAAAGATATAAACAAGGACGCTTTAAAGGTTCTGAAATTATAGACAAATTAAGTATTATGAACTCTCGAGCAGTTTATTCTAATTTTTTAACTGCTAGTCAATTGTTAAAATTAGGAGTATATGAATCGAATGAGTATATTGAGATCGATAATAAGAATCAGAATCAGAATAAGAATCAGTTAAAAGAAATCGAGTTAGTCGATTATACTGGGACAGAACCAGGCTTAAAAGTTATTATAATCAATGGATGGGCCGAAAGGGATAAAAATCCTTTATCTATTTCAATGCATAAAGGTAAAGTTTATGTTCACGTAGTTCACGGAGGAGGAACTAGACTAATCAGTGTTATCAGCACAAAAAAAACTAAAATTATAAAATTATTAAAAATTGAAACTAGTTTATATGCCGGAAAGGTTATTCTCGACATTAAATTGAATTAGTTCGCGATCTGGTAATTCAATCATTTTAAATATCCCATTTTCACTTTCTACTGATTTTAAGTATTCGTAATTTACGCTTAATTTAGTGTTATTAACCGCACTTGGAAAAACTACTCTTATACTCACAGGGAAAGAATCAGACAAATTTAACAAATTAGTAAAAGTTTGTTTATTGTTATACTCTACACGTGTAAAAGGATAAGTAACCACAAAGTTCTCGGTTATTTTAGGAATATTATCATCGAATAGATAAGGAATATCGAACTGAGTGCCTGAAAAAATCAATTGATTATTATGTCTTATTTCTAACAAACTTATAGCAATAAACACATTATTCGCTATACTAGAGTAAGAAAGTAAACTAAAACTTCTGATTTTTGATCCAGATGTAAGAATAAAATTAAATTCACTCGATCCATTCGGTATATCGTAAGTTTCTACATAATTATCCATAAAAGTAGATTTTACACTACTTGGAATCTTCAATATTTTAGAATCCGTACCATTTTCGACTATACCTATACTCACTGAACTTATTGGTAATAGCGAACCTAGTCTAATGCGAAGAAATAGCTTTTTTTTGAATTTTGAATAATCAAGTGATTCAGAACTAGACTCACTAAAAAAAAGAAATAGAGGAATTCTAATCAATACAGGAACTCCATTTTGTAAATCAATTGAGAGTTTTGAACTGATTAGCTCATAAACATTTTGACTAGAAGATAAAATCCTTGATATAAAAGAAAGTGGATTAATCGATTGTATTTGATTAGTGTCTTGATCTTCTAGAATTATTTCAGAAAATATATATGCGCCCAATAATTGTAAATTAGTAACATCTGCAGTAGGTAAAACACTCGCAAAAATTGTTAATTTATTTAAACTTTGTGAGTTTTTACCAATTTCTACGATAGTCTCTCTGTTTGAAGTATTTACAGTTTTACCAGTGTTATAAACGTAATTTCTACTCAAATTTTGTATATCTAAAGTATTGCCTTTAATCATTTATCATAAGTTATAAAATAGTTTTACTATTTTTATAAGTATCAATTCTACACATTTCGAACATATTATCAATACGCCCGATTTTATTATCAAAAATAGTTTTTTGTTTTTTAATCCATTTAGGATCTGCTTTATATACATAAATAGATTCAGAATGCTTAATAGATGGATCCATTCTAGAAATGCACACACATTGATAAACTTCGTCTGTTAAATTCTTTATAAGTTCTCTATCAGTTCTAGTTTTAGAAGTAACATTAATAAATTCTTCTATAATAATTTTTTCCTCTTTTTGATTAGGTATTTTGAAAGTAAAAAATAGTCTACAATTAGTACGACATACAGTCGATATCATACTTAACTTTTGAAGTATACAAATAGTGGTAACATTTTCGTGACGACCCATAACTGATAATGTGTCTAACATATTGAAGTTATTATTAGCATTTTTTTGTTTTTTAAATCCTTCAGAAGTAACACAATCATCTATAACTAATAAGACCTTTTCTTCTCTTTGTTTTCTTTTTAATAAAGAAGCCATCCAATTCTGAAATGTATCAGTATAATCATCAAATTGATGTTTAAACATTTTCTTATTTTTGTAATAATCACTATATACTAATGTTTTACAGACTACTATAGTATGATCATATTTTATATCGCTAACAGCTAATAAATCAGCTAATAAAACAGTTTTACCAGAGCCAGTTAATGAAGTGATTATACAAAACGGACTTCCTTTAAAATTTTGTTTTATTATTTCTTTTGTTAATTGTTTAACTTGTATATCATTCATTTTTAATTAATCAATTTTATTAATTTTTCAATTAATCAATTTTTAATCAATTAATCAATTTTTAATCAATTAATCAATTTTTAATCAATTAATCAATTAACCTATTCTTACTTCATTCACTGCATTTATAACTTCTGTAAATTTAGATCTATTTGTTTTAAATTTATAACCAGTTCTAGCCATAGAGAATATATTATCTACTTGTATGTCTCGAGTTCCTTGGCCAGATACTAATATTTTATTATCTTTCTTTTCTTTTGGCTCCTTGATTAATCCTCTGTCTATTTGTGTTTGAACACTAGATCCAGTTTTAAACGAAGCAACAGGAGTATCAGATATTCCCAAAGGATCTAATTCATTGAATGTTAAAGTATTTGATAACTGTTCATAAGCGTCTTTATTCACTGTTACAGTGGATCGTCTACTTCCTCTATGTAGATTTCTTAATAAACAAAAATATATTTGAACGAGTGTATGTACTGAATCGAAAACATCAGGGCTTTCAGGCTCACTTATAAACAATTCTGGCCCTTTAGTTTTAATTATAAAATTAGTTATAATTGGCCATTTAGTCTTTTCTATAGAATTGAGTGAGTCTAAAACTTCAGGATCGAAGAAATTACGATCTTTTAAAAATAATTTGGCAGAATCGATATAATAATTAAATGGTCTAGGCCCGCTTAAACCTACTGGTTCTACTTCAGACAATTTTTTAACTGATTCTTCAATTATTTCAGGACTTAAAACAGAATCTGACTCAATAGTTCTTAAAATGCTTGCTAAGTCGCTATCGTTTTCACTTACTTCAACAGCTAACGAGTCGATTGATTCTTGATCAGGACTTTCTATAACAGTCTCTATAAATGTTTGCAGTCTTGCTTCGTCATCATTTACAAGAACAGGGACGGTTTCTTCAACTTGAGTTAAAAAATCAGTTACAGTTCCTTGAACAGCTTCAACTTCTTGAACAGCTTGTTCAACTAAAAATACGTTACCAGTTCTAATAACTTGTTCTTCAATAATATCCTCTTTTTCTTCAGGAGCTAACTGATCCAATAATTCAACTTGTTCAACTTGTTCAACTTGTTCAACTTGTTCAACTTGTTCAACTTGTTCAACTTGTTCAACTTGTTCAACTGCTTTTTCATCTAGTTCTAATTCATTTAAAAAATCATCTAGATCCCTCTGATTCTTTTCTGATTCTTGTTTTAAATTTAATAATTCATCTGTCAATAATTGTTTATTCAAAATTCCAAGTAAATCATCAGGTATATCACTTTTCGCGTTTCTCAAAAGTATTATATTTCTAGAACTAAGTGCCAAGTTATTAATCAATTTTTCTTTATATTCATTTGTTAATAGTATAGTACCAGCATCAATTAAAGGCTTGATTTTATTAATTGCTTCGTCTACATCTCTTCGAGTAGCATTGGTTTTATATAAAAATTCACTTGGATCAAACCGTTCAGGTCTTGCCAATAAATCCATAAGTTTATTAATTTGGTCAAGGTTTAGTTTTTTTAGCTTTTTGTATCTAGCATCTCGATTTATCTGATTAAGATAAAATTCAGTTAACCCTCTCTGTTCTAGATTCATTTATATACAATAGTTTTTTATATACAATAATTTTTTATTTTTTTAATTTCTTCAATTAGTTTAATTGAAACTGGCATATAACAAACAAATGGCTCAGAATTAATCAATAAGGTTTTATAATCAGGGTCACCAGTAACAATAAATAGGTAATAATATGCCTCGGCAGATCTAGGCCCATACTTAGCCGCGGATATCAAATAATCAACTGATTTATTTAGTTTAGCCAATTCAATCAAGCATATAAATCTTTCTTCTCCAGTTAAACTTTTTAAATATTTAAGGTCGTATGTCTTTAAAAAAAGATGGTAGTCGGTTCTTTCTAAATATTCCTTGTCAGTTTGAACTTTAGAGATAATTGGGTCTTCAGTTTGCCAAATAATTGCTTTTACGTTAGGTTTTTCTCTAACTTCATAGATGTATCTAATCCCCTTTTTTATAAGTTTTATATCATAATTATAAAATTCATTATTTACAATCATTTTAAGGGCTATTGCGGTATCCAAAGGATTACTTTCAATTAATTGATTAAGTAAATCAGGTCTAATTAATTCTTCAAATTCATTTAAAAATAAAATCCATTCAATTGGATCAGATTCAATTTTATCAGATTCAATTTTATCAATTTTATCAAGCAATATATTCCTCTGTTCTGAATAGTTTTTAAAAGGATGATAAAATTCGTTATCACTCTGTTCACTTTTTTCGATTGGTTCTGAATAAAGTACATAATCGCTTTTATAATCTTTAGTCTTTTTTTTAACTATACGCGCTATAACGTACTTATTCTTTTCTTCTAGTCGTGAGGCGTCTAGTGTCTGTAAATTGTTCTGGAGTATAGAGCACATTCATAGTTTGATTAATCAAAGGATTATTTGAAAAGGATTTACCCGATCCGTTTAAATTTATATCCAAATTAAGTTTATAAGGCCCAGCAATTGTTTCCTTTGTTTCTTTAGTTTTCAGCCCATCAGTTCCAGGATATTTAAAAATTGGATCGCCATTAGGCCAAGGTAGCAAATCAAGGTTTATAAAAGGTTTATTCATTTATTAGAACTAGATAAAAATATATAATAGATAAAAATCTATAATAGATAAAAATAATTTAATAATTATTATATATATTGTATATAATTAAATGAGAACTTTGATTCATGTACCAAAAACAGGAGGTACAAGTATAGGGAAAGAAGAAGACATAATAAAATTACCTCATAGAGTAGACTGGTCCACTGTTAAAAATGTAGAAAACCTTTTTATTATATTTAGAGATCCAATCGAAAGATTTATAAGTTCTTTTTTTGCTTTTAGGAAAACTTTCGAAGAATATACTCCAGACACCGAAGGAATTAATCAATTAATAAATAAATTAGAAACCGATGAGTATCTTAAACTCCAGATATTAGATGGTAATATAAGGCCTTTTATTCACTGGATTAATGAATGTGTTCATAAAGTAAAAGTGATTAAATTTGAAGACTATCCATTTGTTTATAACTTGAATAAATCCAATAAAACAGACGTAATTTTAACAAAAAAATCAATCGAGATATTAAAAAGGATCTATAGTAAAGATTACGAATATAAAAAACTATTCCTTGATTAAATGAATCGTTCTGGACTATTGCATTTTAGTGCTAACTCACCAAATTCGGAACAAGTAATCAATACAGATATTTCAGCTCAAGAAATAAAGCTATTGTCAGTAAGAATCCAGTTTACAAATGCTATAAACGCAACTGATTTAAAAGTCGCTTATATAGATATACCCTGGCTCAGTAAATTAATTTATGACAGTTCTAATTATAACAATATTCCTATATTCTTAAATAATGAAGCTATTCAAGTTATAACCTTTGATTCTTTTATTCATACAGATGGTAATATACCTAAAAGCACTGTTATGCGTATAGTAGATAGTGATAATCAAAATGTACAAAATTTAGTTAAAATTGATGTATTATTTCAAATTAAAAATTAAATAATTCTGTTATTAAATGAATCAGAGCGAGACTAAAAGCATAATAAACGCTACTAAATTGGTTATTACTAATAATAATTCTACTTATGATAAGAAAGTTTATATAGAACCAGGATCACAGGAACAATTACTAGTTAAAGGATCTTCTACGGGTATAGTTTCTTCTGAAATAAATAATTTAAAAGAGTTAGGCCCCGTTTCAGAGCATCAAACTATAGGAATAGCAGAAACTGGACTTTTTGTTAGTTACAATTCTTCAAAAAATCAATTATTGGCGAGTAATACTCGAACTATTTCAGCAATTAATTCCGTAGATCCTTGGAATATTATCCAAACATTTGATGTTTCTTTAGCAGCGTGTACTATATTAAAAACTGATATGGAATCATTTGGAAATATTACAACTGAAAAATTTGGGACTCGGATGGGAATCGCTTCTTGGGATTCAACTCTATGGGTTTTAGACACAGATAGCGCAGTTATAAGAGGAACCAAAGTATGTATTTATAACGATGAAATTATATTCACTTATGATCCTATTACTTTCGAGACAAGTCTTATACGTAAAGTGGCAGGATTATGGAGTAGTATACAAAATTTTAACGCAGAATTTAAATTATTAAAAAGATTCAGGAATGAATTAGTAGGAATTGATTCAGATTCAAATATTGCTATACTAGATCTAGGAGGGTTACCAACTGTATTTTATAATTCAGAAGATGTATTAGACTTAGACACTTTTAACACTGTTCATTTAGTAGCAAGAACAGCAAGTAATAAATTAATATTTTTTTCTGAATTAGTACCAATTTATCAATTTCAATTTGTCGGGGCTTTTCAATTATTTATAACCGATTCTTACTTTTATGCAATTCAAGGAACTACAGTAAATCCATTTTTTTATTCAACTGGAAATATTAAAAAAGTGGCAACTTTTAATATACAAGCAAGTACGAGGGTATCATTTTTAAATAAACTAAAGTTAGCTATTGGAGATCCTAGTTTTATACCTACAACTGGTACTTATGAAGATGGTAAAATAATAACTTATGTATTACAAGAATTTGATCTAGATATTCCAGAACAAGACACTATAGAAATGGGAACAAATTCAGTACCAGGAATTGTTATAAGTTCTAAAAATTTAGTGTTTATGAATACTCCAAGAATTATAACTAATGTGTTTCAGACAACTAATTTAAGCAGTTTATCGGCTTATATAGGTAATTTTATATCTGGAAAAGGATTTATAAATAGATTTTTTACCAAACAATTTAATGCTTTGAGTGCCGTTATTACTGATATCCAATGTACGAGTATGACATCTACTACCGCTTTTACGAATACAATTGAAGCATTCACGAGTATGACTACGCCGATTATGAATGTAACGAATTTGTTCAATTATTCGAATAGAGTATTCTTTAGCATAAAATCAACAGCCGGTCAGCTTTGTGGTTCGAGTTCTTGGGTTAAAATGACTACTTATTGGAATGTTTCAACTGTTTTAACTCAAGGACCAGTTACTTATTCTTCAGGGGATATAACAGTTAACAAATTAGGAATATACATTATTAACGCAGGAATAGGATTTCCTGTTTCCGGTTCTTTGATTAGAGCAATGCTAGTTAGACAGGGACCTACTAATGATGTAATTTTTAATCAAGTAGCTAATTCTTCTATTCCTCGATTGTCCGCATCTGCTATAGTTCAAGTTACTGCTTTAGACGGCGTCAATAATTTATTCAGTGTATACGCATTTCAAGACACTGGAGTGACTATAACTATGGAACCTAATACATGGTTTAGAATTGTAGAAATTTAAATCCTGATTATAATTTAAATATGTATTAATAAATGGCATTTGTCCCTGCACTTTTAGCAGGAGCAGCTTCAGAAATAGCCGCATTTGCAGGGGTCGAAACATTGGCAGCGGGCGCATCAACTGCAGCACTCGAAGCAACAGGATCGGCTTTAGTGGCAGGAGGAGTAAGAACAGGCGTAAATGCAGCCGCCGTTTTTGGCATTTCAGAAACAATTAAAAAAGGGTCAGGTTCTTTATATGAATCAGCACTTGATTTAGAAACAAGACTCGAACAGAATATTTTAGATCTATTCAAAGAATCAGACAATAAATTTAACTGGAGCCCAGAAGTATTAAAAAGAATAAAAGAAAGACAAGAGGAATTACTCTTATCCGCAGAAGAAGAATTTAAAAGAACTAGGACATCAGGAACTAAAAATATTGAAAATTTAGTAATAGAACAAGTAACTGAAGAATTAGTTAATCATCTACAGTATAAAGGAGATGATCCTAAAACTATAAGTAATATAGTTTCTAAAATCCCGTTTCCTAGTGTACTAGGAATATATATATTCCCAGTTATTTCAGAAAGATCTAAATTTATTCTTGAGTCAATGAATGACCCTATATTCGCTAGGTATCAGGCAAAATATTCATTTCCAATTCTTTATAAAAATTTAACTGTCGAGATAGACACAACTAAGAAAACACCCGATACAGGTTTACCAGTCAGAAGATGGTATTATCAACCAGAACCAGGTAAACGATTTCTACTTTGGGACACAAGTTATAACGTAAAAAATAGAAAAATCATTCCAACTATTTATGGAGTATATGTAGGAAAAGACTCAAGAAATGACGCGAGTCCATTAAGGCCATCTAATCAAGGTAATTTAAATCAGGATAACATTTCATCTATTGATATGATTTGTCAACTACATGATCTTAATTATGCTAGATACGGGACATTTAGTAAACGAGCCGATTATATATTACTTGCTATGATATCAGCAAATTACGAATTTTTAAATGAAACAGAGAAACAAGTTTCAAGAATAGCAACCAATTACTTTTTTACTATTGGTTCATTTGTGTCTAAAAAAGACCAAAATGATGAAGACTTTACAAAAAATGTTTATGAAGAATCAAACGAACCAAACGAATCAATAGAATCAATAGAATCAATAGAATCAATAGAATCAATAGAATCAATAGAGTTTGAAACTAGTAATTTTAACAAGCAATTATTTGAATCAATTCAATTAAAAGAAAGACAGAGAATAATAGACCAATTATTTAAAGAATTAGAACCAGAACCTGATTAGTCCTAAAATTATTATAATTTAGTTAATAAAATGGCAACTAATACTCAATTGACTGCTTTGCAAAAATCTATCTTTGCAGTTTCGCTTAATGATAGAACAGGAGCTAAAGATATATCCCAAGCGGCATATTCTCTTTCTGGAACGATGCCACTTAGTGCAATCGAATATACTCGACTTGTCCCTGATGATTTTACTACTGCGAGTATGTTTGGTTCTCGTAATAGATTCATTCTTCCTCAATCTGGAAAAGTTAAAAATTGTTATCTAGTTCAAAGAGGAACTATAACCGCTACTACTAATGCTTTTTCAGTAGTAAACGGAACAGATTTTATTAATTCTGTCAGTTTGTCTACTGCCCAAACTACTCTTCAAAACTTTAGTGGAGATGCTATTCAGAACATTCTAGAAATGAGTGCAGATGGATCTCAAAGTATAGCGTGTCAAAAAATTCTTAATGCTAATACTTTACAAGTTATTGGAACAATAGCGATCGCGGGAGTCGTTCCAGTGATCTGGATAACTAAACTACCTTTTACATTTTCGAATGGGCTAGAGAATTGTTGGGATCTAGGAGCACTCGAAAAGCTTTATGTAGATATCCAAATGAATGATAAAGTCAGTGCAAGAGTTTCAAATACTAACGTAATGAGTGGATATAGTTCAGAACTATGGGTAGAGACTTTTATGATGAATAGTGCTAACGAAACCGATTATAAAAATCAGTTTTTGATGGAACCTTACACTGTATTGACGTATTCTTCTTCTACTTCTAAACAACCAATTGTAGCAGGAGAAACGACTAAAGTCAAACATCGTATCAATGTATCTCAACCCATTGCTAACATAACCGCATCTTTGGTAACAACGACTGCAACTGCTTCAGCAGGTAAAATTAAACAAACATTGCTATCGAGTTCTTTGAATTTGACAGGTAAATATGTAATGGAAGATTATCCCGTTCAATTGGCTAATTTGAATGTTCAGAAAATGTTCGATATCAAGAATAGCGCAATGATCCCAGATACTAAAAATGCTCATTTTACCTTTTCTGTAAATTCTCATAAATCGCTTTTCACTACTCCTACAGGCCTACTAAGCGCAACTAGTACTAATAACCCTTTTATTGAAGTGGGATACACGCCCATAACAGTAGCAGATGGTTACGAACTAGTAGTAACTTATGTATACAACGATATTCTAACTCTAGATCCTGCTACTTCTGGTTCAGTGGTTGCAACGAATAGCGCTTAAATAATCAATTAATTATTAATTAATTAATAAATGGATTTTAATAAAATAGTTAAAAAATGTTTAAAAGTTAGTATTTCTTTGAAAGATGTAGAGGAAGATCCTACTGAATCAAAACTATTTATTTATAATATACATAGCGTTCACGATTCTTATAAAAAAATAAAACTAAATGATAAAGAAATGGATCAATTGATGAATGATTTGAGTATAAAGGAAAAACCAATTAAATCAGTCGAAGAAATTAAACCAGTCGAAGAAATTAAACCAGTCGAAGAAATTAAACCAGTCGAAGAAATTAAACCAGTTAAAAAAACAATCACAAGAACTAAAAAAAAATCAATTTAGAATAATTAAACTTGTGTAAAAAGCTATTCAAGAAGACCTAAAATCATTAGATCTTATTGAAGAGATTATTTTCGAAACAAATGAAGGATTAAGTTATGTAATGAACTAACTTACCGTTTAATAAATAAATTAATTATTAATTTGTTAATAAATGGCTAGTATAGTACTCATAAAAAAAGAAGATTATAAAATTACTGTTTGCAATAATTGTAAAGTAAAGTGTTCAAGTTCTAAACATTTGTGTTTAAATTTTGCTATGCACAGAGGAAATTTATGCTTTGTTTGTGACATTCTAGATTTAGAAACATTAGTAATAAAATTAAAAAGAGATAAAGTTATGCGTGGAATACTCGTTAAAACTTTAAATAGATATTTATTTATTGAAAACTGTGAAGAAGTAGATATAACTTTAGCTAGGTTCAGTTCTCACATGCTATTTTGCGAATTAATGAAATTAAACAATGACGTGAGCAGTATATTACTCAATTATTTGGGAACAGTGGATAAAATAGATCTTTTATATGGTTATGTGCGTTCTTGGGGCACAATCTACCCATTAGTTTATGAAATTAAAGAAGTTTATAATAAAACTTCCAGAGTTTTCCCAGAGTCAGAAACTCAGATAAATTGAACTATTCGGAAAAAATCAAAACTACGCCTCAAAATGTCCAATTTTTAGAAATAATTGTGTAGTTCCGACCCGACCCTACAAATTTGGGAAAAAACTCCATTGGGGAGTGAAATATATTTTTTCTTCTTCTTCTTTTTTTGGTTTTTGAACTTTGAGGCGTAAAACGTTAAAACGTGTTTTTGGCTTCACGTGGAGTACGCCCTAAATTAAATCCCTACTTTTTAAAAGACCTTTAAATGGTTTTAAAAGGTTTTAAAAATGTGTCTTTTTTAAAATTTTTATAGCTATTTTAGTGCTTTTTATGCCTGTAACTTGAAAATAAAAAAACATAGAAATCCTATTAATCTAGATCTTTTTTATTGGTTTTTAAGTGAAAAATTTAAGTACCTTTTTAGTATTTTTTAGCCTGTAAACTGGTAAAAATAAAAACGAAATTTAGGGTGAAATAACTTTTTTTTTGATTATTATACCCTAATCACTTGATTAAGTGATTCTTACTTGACATCGTGCTTCGCGCTACGCGCTCGCACACGCTACGGGGCTTCGCCCCTTCGCTTAGGACCCCCCCCCTATCCTATTTTTTTTATTCTTTTATTTTATTATTTTATTAATTTATTTATTAGCCTAGGATTATATATATATTTTATTCTTTATTATTTATATTATAATCTAAGTGTTCTAAGAAATATAAGTATATATCGAAATAAAAAAAATAATATATAATATATACGTTCTTTATGTATGGTAAAAATGATAAAATAAAATAAACATATGCTTGCCCCATACTCCACGTAGGGAATAAATTAGTTTTAATTGTTTACGCCTCAAAGTTTAAAAGGCGTCAAAAGAAGAAGGATAAAAAATATATTATATCCCCCATGGAGTTTTCCCCCCAATTTGTCGGGTTGGATTAGAATTAATTAATTATTTGAAAAATTTTATGTTTTACGCCTGGAATTATTCACTTTTAATAACTATGGGTTTCTTCTTACCAGTCGCATTTTTTAAGTGTCAGGGTATAATAAAAATTACCCTTTTTACCTAATTTTATTTCAGGGGTTCAATTGTTTATTTTTTGCCCGTGTGATCCAATTAATCACTTGATTTTTTTAGGTGTATTTTTACACTAAGTGATTTTTTGAATGTATTTTATACAGGGGTTTAATTGTTTATTTTTTGCCCGTGTGCTTCAATTAATCACTTGATTTTTTGAGTACTAATTCTTAGTGTATTTTTTGCCCGTGTGCTTCAATTAATCACTTGATTTTTTATGTGTATTTTTACACTAAGTGTATTTTTAGTACCAATTTTACACTAGTTCTCAGTGTATTTTTAGTACCAATTTTACACTAGGAATTTCTCACTGTATTTTTAGTATGATTTTTACAGTGAAGAATTTCTCAGTGTATTTTTAGTAACAATTTTACACTAGGAAATTTCTCAGTGTATTTTTAGTATGATTTTTACAGTGAAGAATTTCTCACTGTATTTTTAGTATGATTTTTACAGTGAAGAATTTCTCACTGTATTTTTAGTATGATTTTTACAGTGAAGAATTTCTCACTGTATTTTTAGTATGATTTTTACAGTGAAGAATTTCTCACTGTATTT
>Ga0306898_1000259_pt1 | contig 21875 bp, 34 predicted proteins | sample AntRauMFilla1564_FD_190424 | JGI IMG/M metagenome (GOLD analysis project Ga0306898, IMG submission 190424) | Saline lake microbial communities from Rauer Islands, Antarctica - Metagenome Filla 1 #564 (v2) (version 2) | ecosystem: Environmental > Aquatic > Non-marine Saline and Alkaline > Saline ...
TTCAACACTTAAATATAAGAATAAAAATTGGGATTAGCTACTTCATAGCTTTTTTTTTAACATGGCCCATTTGCTTTACAATAGGTTCCAAGATCGCCATAGTGAAGCGTAAATTGCCATCCCTTTGGTATAGTTAATTTCTATTGTTTTTAAATTTCGATTTTTAAGAAAGTGGATATACCCATTGTTGATATAAACGTGTTATGTGTAAGTGTTTTGTTCATCATTCTAATCAGCTTTATTCTGTTCATCCGTAAAAGAAAAAAGCCCACGCTCTTCAACTTTTTCAAAGTTGTTGGGGTTTGGTTCAGTTCCTTTTATTCGGTTTACTGCTATATTAAAATACTTATCGTCTTTTTCAATACCAATAAAATTACGGTTGGTGTTCTTACAAGCTACACCAGTGCTTCCGCTGCCCATTGTTGCATCAAGTACGGTCATTCCTTCATTGGAGTAGGTTTTTATCAAATACTCCATTAAGGCTATTGGTTTTGCTGTTGGGTGTAGTTTTTCTTTATCGTAACCAAATTTTAATATGCTCTTTGGGTATCTGTCTCCATTACTTTCTGTAACATAACCCTCATTGCCTCCACCAAAAGCATCTCCCATTTTACCAGCCTTTAAAGTGTAAGGTTTCCCTGCTGTCATTTGTGGGTTGTAAACCCTTGGGTACTTTTCATCAAATTTGCGTATGTGTTCAATTCTAAATGCCTTGTTTTCTAAATCCAAAACGCACCATTCAATAAAACCTGTCATTTTATCAATTCCAAACACTTTAATTAGTTCTAAGTACGTTTTTTCGGTACATAACCCATATTGGGTACTGTCTATGTAAAATGTATGTTCAGCTCTTCTATGCTCTAATTTGGTGTTAATTTGCTTTAAATTCAAGCCTATGTATTCCATCACCTTTTTAAAATATTTCCTTTGCGGGTGCTCTCCTTTTGTGTCGTGCTTGGTTGGTTCGTTACTAAAAAGTAACACATCCTCAAAGTTCTTCAAAGGCATCTTATTAGCTAATAATGGGTTTCCGTTACTCCCTATTTTCTCCCATACCCATTGATGGCTAAAATTATCAATATTGCTACTTACTAACTTGCTTGTAAATGGTTGGCTTGCGGTTAATGCAATAAAACCACAAGGTCTTAGTATTCTATAAAACTCTTTCCACATTGGCTCAAATGGTATAATTGCGTCCCAACTACATGCAGTTGTTCCGTATGGTAAATCGGTCAAAATAAAATCAACACTATTGCTTTCAATGTTCTGCATTTCTTCAAGGCATTCTCCTTTTATTAAATCAAAAAAAAGCCCCCCTATTTTTTCTTTTACTATCATTCGTTTTTCAATTAAAGTTTGTACTAAATTATCCGCACCAGTCAGCTAACACGTAATATATTGCACCCTACGGGTCGCTACGCTGCACCATATTACCATCGTTACCTACAATACTAATCTTCGTGCAAGTAATAAATATTTGGTGCTTCTGCTTCTTCGTAAGTAACAACTGCGTACATATCACGATAACCGCTACCTCCATCAATGTATGGTTTTATCCATTCCAGAAAAGCCTCTATTTCGCCTTCGTGATTTTTTATATTGCTTCGGGTGCTTACAACCCAGTTGTCTCCAATATCATCTTTCCACATTTTGCTTACGGCACTATTTACGCCAAAGTAATAACTACCACCTCTAAACAACCATTCACATCTTCCATCAGGAAGTGGAAAGTTAGCAGGCTTTTCTTCTATATCTCCTATCATATATTTCAAGGCTTCGATTACGTTTTTAGGTGTGTCTTGTTTTAAGCCAGCACCAAATATTAGTTCTGTGTACATTCCCATAATTTCTGTTTTTAATTTAAGTTTTTGCTTATTTTCCCGTACAGTAGGTAACAACGTGTATAGTCTATTGCTACTTACTGCTTTTTCAAAGGTTTATTAATATTTATTTTGTTCTGTTTTTATTCTAAATTTTGTGTTTATTTATACGCAACATACCATACACAATACGTTATAAACCATTTGACTTGCACTTCTCTTTTCCTGTACCATTACAAGCACCGCATTTTGGGCTTCCGTTATGGTCATAATAACCACTTCCATTACAAGCACCACAAGGTCTATCTTTCCTTCCTTTTTCATATTTCTCAAAATGCTCTTTTCTCTTTTGTTTTCTTTCGTGAAAATCCATAATAAACGGTTTATAACAATGTGTATAAAAAATAGCCTAATTAAGTTTTGTAATAATTCCGAACGCCTGTGTATGGGCTACTTTTCATACACAAGCCGTTAGCCACCATTTAAGGAAGCTCGGTTATTACATAGTTTATATTCATATTTATTTCTGTTTCAATTTGGAATTTATATCCATTAAACTCATAAATCTTTTGGTCTTTTATTTTTTCAAGGCTATATTTCTGCAACAACTCATAAATCTGCGAAAGAGATATGTTATTCACATTTGCTTTTATATTCAAGTTTATTGTCATCATAATGAAAAACGGTGGCTAACAATATATATAGCAAATAGCCTTATTAGCCATTTTAGAAACTATCTGCTTGTTTATAATTTATCTACTTTTCACTTAATTCTGTGATAGGCTACTTGCCATATACTAAACGTTGTGTGTAATACTACTTATCTCGCCAAGTCCATCCTAAACACCATTTGCAAAACAGTCGGTTTATTAACTTTGGTTTTTTTGTGAAATTAAATTCAATCGTATTTACTTTTGTCCCTGTAATTTCGTAACTACCTACAACTTTAGGTGTTTCAATTTGATTTAATGTAAATGTGTTATTTTCCATTTTAATTAAGTTTGTGCTAAACCAATCGTACTACACACAACAATGTATATAGTTTATAAGCCTAATTAATATTCGTTTTTAATTTGTAAATTTCTGCCATGGCTTACAAAACCATATACTAAACGTTATGTGCAATCATAAAAAGCACCGTACAAGTAATTGAAAGAGGTACGGTGCTTTGCATCTAAAAAGGTAAATCTTCCTCGTTAGACTTTTCAAATCCACTTTCTTTCATACTTAATTTATCTTCAAAGAATTTTTTATACTCCATAATTTTTTCGTCTGCCAAATATTTATACCATCCTTGTTTATTATATAATTGGTATTTATCGAAATCAAAGCCATTTTCTAATCGCTTTCTTAACCAAGAAATATCTTTAAATGAAGCACCACAACAATAAGATTTACCAACTTTCAATTTTGAATTGTATCGAAATACTCTTCTTCCTTTTTCACCACAAAATGGACACTCTTTTGAAATGTAAATCTTATGATTATTATTGCATCTGACTAAATTTACCTTTTTTGAAAGAACATCAATAAAAGACTGCACATAACAACACCTACCCAAAAGAGGGGGTTTAGTGGTTAATTGAGCCTTAGTGCTTCGGTTAATGTTCATTTTTATATTCAAAATTTGTGCTTCGTAATCTCCTCCTTCGGGTATCTGCAATCTGTTACCTGCCATTTAAGACAGAGCGTATATCCCAAACATTTTCCAATGGAATTTCTTTCTGTTGTATAATTCCATTCCTTGTAAATAATATTTCATTTTCTAATTCTTGAAATTTATTCACTTCAAATTGAAATAGTTTAAATCCATTATTCATCAAATTAATTGCATCCATTGGAGTAAACCATTCATTCATATTCTCAATTGATTTTCCAGCACTATTCCAAATATCACCGTCTTTTCTATGTAGTTCAAGATTTAAAGGCATTGGAAAATCTTTAGCTATTCCATTTGGGCAAAGAATATGAATGCTTTTACGAAAGACACCGTTGTGGTCATACCACATACCACCCTTTTCTTCTGGCTTTTCGATTCTAAATATAGTTCTAGAAGAAACGGCAGGTAACAATGTATATACGTCAGTTGCTTTGCTATTTTCAATCGTTTGTGATTTCATTTTATTTCAGTATTTTAAGTTAAGTGGTTGCTTTTAAGCGAGAGCAACCGAACGCATATACCAAGCGTTACCTGCAAGTGCTACGACTGTGCATTTAATCAACATTTGTAGGAGGAAATTTAAAAAGTTTTTCAACCGCTTTGTGAGTAGCTCCATCTCTTTGGCTTGCAAAATTTGTTTTTATCTCTCCTTCCCAAAGACAAATAAAATCATCAGGTGCTTTGTATTCACTTATAAATACAACATTCTTTTTACTCATATCTCTACACCATTGCCAAAATTTAGAATGGTCAAAAGAACCAGTTTTATAAGATGTTGTTCCTTCGTATGGTGGGTCACAATAAATTAAACAATTTTCAAAGTCTGAATATTCATCATAACTTCCATTGATTAATTTTACACCTTGCAAGTTTGGGTTTTGTTTTTGTGCATTTCGTTTTCCATAACCAATAAAAGTTGTTTCATCACTTCCTTTTTCCCTTGCATATCCGTTGTCAAATTTACCACCAAATGAAGCTACAAATCTAAGCCAACTATTTATTGGTTCAGGCTCACTTCCTTTTAGTTGCTTGTATTCATCTACAGTTAATCTGTTTGGTAATTTATCAACTAAATCTCTTATCGCAATCAAAGCCTCAACAGCGTGTGCGTTATAGTCAATCCCAATTCTTTGAAAATTGTTTGGAACTTTATCTATCATATTCGCACCACCAACAAAAGGTTCAACCCAAGTAGTTATTCCTTTTTCATTTGCTTCTCTAAGCATAATCGGTAAAACAAACTTTGCTATCCGATTTTTACTTCCCATATATTTCATACTAAAATATTTTGGTGCCTTAAAATTTCTTCAACTTGTTCCCAATCAACGTACGGTCTTTCAGAGAAGGAAGGAACCAATCTTAATGGGCATCCCAGTGCAGCATCATCAATGTAAATTTGGGCATAAGCCTTTGGACTTGTAGTCCAACTATGTTGTGTTGGATTGGTTTGCACTCCGTACAGCGGTATTTCATTTTTTTTGAACCAATTGAGAGCATCAGTTAAATAAGCACCACTTTTCAAATGAAGTTCGTTATCTTCTCCAGTTGGATTCACCACATCCGAACGCATGGTGAACAGAATTAATTTGTGGCCATTTTTGACCAATTTTTTTAATACGTGAACGGCTCCTATTTCTTTCCCAACAAAAGGGAATTCATGAGTTACGCATGTGCCATCAAAATCCACGGCAATTGTAATCGGAGTTATGGTTTTCATTATTAATGTTTTGGTTTTAACTAAGAATGACTTTTAAAGCGCATAATGGAAAAACATTCATCAATTATTTCATCAAGTCCAATAATTTTACCACATAACTCAAACTCATTAACCTGTGACAATCTTAAAGAATTTACTAATAATAAAATCATTGAGTCGGTTGTTCTAATGTTTTTTAAAACCATTTGAGTTGCTAAATAGCCTGTTAATTGCCGAACTGTATTGTACTTTTTCATTTATCTAAATTTTGCTTGAAATTAACTGCTAATCTTTTTCTGATTCCCCATTCCTTATCCCTTAAACTAATATTTTCCTCTTGAATCAATCTTCGTCTTCTGTTTATGCTGTCACAAACAGAATAGTTCTCAGCTAAAAATCTGGCTTCGTCTGACTGCATACCAAAATCTTTCAATGTTTCGAAAATTATGGCTTCAGGGTAATCGTCAGATTTCAGTAAATCAAGCGATTGAAACATTATTTTAGTGACTTCTTTTTTAAGATTTTTCATTTGGTTTACGATTTTTAGAACTCTTAAATTTAGAAATAAAAATTAGAATTACAATTAAATTAGAGAAAAAAGTTTTTCTGTTCTCATTTCTCTGCCATTTTCTTTAGTTCTCATTTCTGTTTTAGTATCTATACTCCAAATGCAATCAAAATCTTCAGGGGCTTGATATTCACTAATTATCATTGTGTTGCCCCTATCATTCATTTTTCTGCACCATTCCCAGAAAATATCACTGTCAAAATCACCCACCTTGTATTTAGTTGTATTTCGATACGGGGGATCACAATAAATCAAAGAATGACAATAGCTCAACTCTCGATAATCTTTCTGTTCAAAACGAACCCCTCCTAACGTACTGGTTTTTTTTAAAAGGCTGTTATGTGTATTTTGAGCAAAATTATCACCTCTACTATTCTTTGCATATCCACCAAAGTATTTCCCACCAAACGAACAACCAAACCCCGCAAAAGCCTTCATTTGAGGGCTGCCATGGTATCTAACATGATCGTATTCCTCTTTCGAAAGAGTTTTGGGAGGTATCCAGCCATCTTGGAGAGAAATCCACATTTGAATAAGTTCTTCATGTAAATCGTAAGCATGTCTTTCGCCTGACATTTTGCTGACTATGTTAGCAGCCCCCGTAAAGGGTTCTACAAATAATTGATTGAGTAATCTCACGTCTTCAAGAATTTGAACTATATCGTTTGCTATTCTGCTTTTCGCTCCAAAGTATTGCATTATTTTTCAGCTAGTTTTTTTAATAAATCTTTTAGTACATCCAAATCAGAGCCCGCTTCATTGAAATCGGAGCCACTGTTGACCGCATTCACCACTTGTAATTTTTCTTCCACTAAAACTCTAATATCTTCATCAATTGTATTTTTGCCAACCATGGTGTAAATATTGATCACTTCGGCTGTTTGTCCGATTCTATGACTTCTGTCTTCAGCTTGTAGTTTTAAAGCTGGATTGAAAGGTTCCTCAATAAATAGAACTGAAGAGCTTTTTGTTAAATTGATTCCTACTCCACCTGCTTTAATGTTGAGAACCAGCACACGAACTTTATCATCATTTTGAAATTTATCAACTATTTCATGTCTTTTCTTGATATTCACACCTCCATAAATGGCATCGCAATTGAATTCTTTTGCCAGCTCCTGAACAACTTCCGTATGCCAAGCGAAAACCAGAAGTTTTTCATTTGTTGAATCCAAAAAGTTTAAAACCCATTCTTTGGCAGGTTCTATTTTGCCATGTCCTGTGGTTTTTCTCAGAGTGGTCATTAAAACTAAATGCTCTGCTGAATTTACTTTTTCCTCTTGTTCTTCCAGCATTAAAGTGATGTACTCAATTTTATCTTCTTTGGACAATCCTTTGATGGCTGCCTTAAGCTCCTTTTTTTCAAAAATTTTATTTTGAAGAAAATCCACCAAATTGTTTTCAGCATGAGCGTATTCTTTGGGATTGGAAATATTGACCAAAACATTAGAATAAATTTTAGGTGGAAGATCTTTGGCTACATCAATTTTATTCCTTCGAAAATAAAAGCTCTTTGCCATCCGAACATAAAGTTCTTTGATGTTTTGAGCCCCTGAAATATCAAGTCCAAACCCATTACTTTTAGCAGCGCAATATCTGTGTATGAATGACCAATAGCCACCCAATTCAACCATTTTATCAAGAGCAACAATTGGAGAAATCAACTCAGACGGTCTATTTTCTATTATTGTGCCCGACAATAAAATCACATAGGGAATTGATTTGATAAGTTTTACTGTTGCAACGCTTCTTTGGGATTTTGCATTTTTAATGTAGTGACACTCATCAACCAACATGAATTTAAAATTCAATTTCTCCAAATCTTTAAGCCTTTTCTTAAGAATATCGTAGTTTATTATGTAGAAATCATAGCCTGAATAGATAATCTCTTTGGAATCTAATATTTTGGCAGTTCGATTGGGTAGGAATTTTTGTATCTCTGCATCCCAATTGTATTTTAACGAAGCTGGACAAACTATTAAAACTGGAAAATTTCCCCTGTATTCCACTGCAACTAAAGACATGAGAGTTTTTCCTAAGCCCATTTCGCATCCATTGATCGATTTAATCCAATGAATTGCAGCACTGAACCCTTCTATTTGATAGGGTCTGAGTGTAGCGTTAACGGTTTTGGGGACTTCCAAAAGTGAATAAGTGGCCTTTGGTTTTCCACTTACCATTTCTTTGGCTTCAGCTTTGAAAAAATCAATTACTTTCTGCTCCTCTTTGCTGGAAAGGAAATTTTCTTCCTGAATGATTCTTTGGAGTTCAAAACAATTTCTAAAATCAACAGTAACATCCCACGATTTCACATCCGCAACCCATTTTCGACCACTCAATTTTTTTATTCGGTCAAGGATATCTTTGTTGAAAGGAAATGATAAGCGTATAGTATTTGTTTTTACTACAGTAGCAGTACGGGCCATTTGATTTACAATTGATTGGATCGTTAAATATAGGCAAAAAAAAACACCCGAACTATTTTTATTCGAGTGTTTCATTTTCTGATTATGTCTAACAAGACTTAATATTTTCTTTCACTTGCATCCTGCGGTATTTGATAATGGAAGCAAGGGCTGATTCAGATTGCCATGCAGGACGTATGAGAAAGTCTTCTCGGGGTCTGGGCTCGGGCAAATCGGTCTTTTCTGATGAATAATGTTGATAAGAGATTTCGTAAGTTACCTGTGGAGGCTCCATTGTAACAATGCTCGGGGGAGCACCCATTACAAATGAAACTTCGGTTTCAACGAAATCACTTGCCAAAACTGGGGCTGCCGTCATAAACACCAACATGGCGAAAACGAACAGCGAGTAGAAGTAATTCTTCATTCTTTTTGTTTGGTTTAAGTGAAATTAAATTGTACTGATTTTAAAGAGAACTCTAATTTAGAGTTTTTTTTTGATTTTGTTTACTGTTTTTTTTATTTTTTTTCATTCGTTAATTGAATCCCAACAATCCTGACAATAATTTTCATCTGGGGTTAATTCGGGCTCCTTTGAAAAGGCAATATTTGTCAAATCCTCCCACCAGCCACATTCAAAACATTGAAATAATTCACTGTTGATATTTGCAATATCTTTCTTGCTTAAATCTTCTTGCTTTATTTTTAATTTAAGATCATAATTCAAAATATCTATGGCTTCACTTATTGAAATACAAGATCCTTTCAGTAGCTCAATAAGGGCTAAAATATTTTTTTTTGAAATTATCATTTAAGTTTCAATAATTTTGATTTTAGTTTTCTGATACTTGCTTCAAGAGGATGTTTAGCTTTCACTTTTGAAAGTTCTTCCACCCATGTTTCAATGGCATTCGATCTTTTTTGATAGACGAAATTTAAATAGGTTCCTTCAGGGTATAAATCGGCCTTGGTCTGCAATTCAAATGCATATCCAAGTATGTCATTGACTAATTCCTTTTGGGCTTCTTTAAACCCTTTCAAATTGGTTGCATCGAAGAAGTGACGTTGATCATCCAACTGATACATTTTCTTAAGAAAAAGATTGGCCGTCAACAAACTTCTATTCGGATATTCCTTTGAATAAACCACACCTCTTCTGAAATTCAGGACATAAAACCAGCCTCCTCCTTCTGGAATTCCCAATTTGGGATTTTCTTTCAGGAGTTTATGTTTTATTCTGATCATTCTCATCCTAAATTCGGCCTCTCTGTACTGTGGTAAATGGCACCTCAAAAGGTTTTCCCATGCCAAAGGTCTCACTGGTTGCCCAACAAGCGTAACTCATGTGTTCGTTTGTTGTGATGTTCCTAGTCTCAGTGAAGAACACCACTTGACAAAGAACGGGCTTTCCAATGGCCATTTTTCTAATAAATTTATCCCCAATTAATACGTTTCTGATTTCCATGATTTCTAAAATTATTTTGTAGTTGCAATAACGAACGAACCGCAAGCATTGGAAACTTGGTACCCAACGTAGGCACCCGATTCAAACGGGGCGAAATGATCTCTTGAACGGCCAACAAAGTGAGCACCCAAGATACCCAAACTATACTTAACATTTGACTCAGTGGCGATAGCTGGAGCAAGAACGTCTTCAACCTGTTCAACCATATCAGTCATTCCATTAAATCCTGAAATACCTTGGTGGAAAAGATTTCCTTCATTTCTTCTAATGAAGCTTTTTACAGTGGCAATAGTGATTCTTTTAGTAGTCATAACGATTTCGATTAACAATGTGAACTCTTTCAACACTTAAATATAGGAAATAAAATTGGATTAACAATAAAAAAAGAAATTTATTTTCCCTTTTCCATGAATTTTTTATTCAAAATAGTAGCTAGAGCATTGTAGATTCGGGCGAAGTCTTTACGTTGATCTGCATCAGTGATTAAATGAGCGTACCTATGAGCTATAACCCCTCTTTTAGAATCCCAAACCATTCGGGCTTTATCAACGCCTGCAAGAAAAAAGGTATTGGGATGTCTTCGCCACTGGCTTAACACACCCGATTCAACCAATTCCAAAATCTCTGAAGGAATTACGTTTTCATTCATGAATTCTACATTCTGAATTTTACCCTCTTCCAATTCAATGGCTGATTTGGTTTTTTCAATGCTTTCATTTTGGCTACGTATGCCATCGCTTTGGCGTTCCCATTTATTCAGGGTAGATTGACCATTCCTTTTATCATTCAGTGGCTGGCCATTGGCCTGCTTAACGCTGGCAAAATGATTATCAAATTTTTGTTCCAATTCCTGCTCTTTTTTAGCAAGGGAATTTTTTAATATTTCGAGTCTTTTAGTCATGGTGGTTTTCATTCAATATTTCAACACTTAAATATAGGAAATAAAATTGGATTTACAATAAAAAAAGAAATTTATTTTTTGTGACTCAAGAGAAAAAAAATCGAAAAAACCCCACTCAAAATTAAAAACCTAGTTTTCGGGAATAAGTATTGTTTAAATGTGTTTTTTACATTTAGTTTTAACTTTTCCTTTTTTTTTGTCAAAGCATATCCTTTTTCTGAACATTACAAGAGAAAAAAAATTCTCTGGCAAGTTTATTTATAAACTTACTTATTTAGATTAAGTCCCTCTTTTTTCAAGAGGGAGTAAAACGCCTTGAAATTTCATTGGGCACCAATGGAATGAATGCGATTTACCTCTTCAGGAGCTTGATCTAAATTCGCCCGTAAGGAGAACTTTTCAAAAGAAAAGATACCATCGCCATCTTCCGAACAGAAAAGATCATTAAGGTAATCTTTGATCGAATCAATCGAGAACAAAAATTCATAATCCCTCCAGATTTTTTTGATATGGAATCCATCAACATCCATCAATTGCTGAATGTGCCACATTACATAGCGTTTTCGCTCTTTTTTAGGCTTCCTGACTTTGTTCAGATTGTAATCGATGGGAACATAACCGTTAACATGAATATCGTAGCAGCTAACCCCATAGACCGTCTTATCTTTCTTTGAAAAAAAGTAGGCAAGTCCTGATTCTTCCTGAATTCCCTGCTGAAGTGGAAATTGCTCTTTTGCAACATCGTATTCAATTTGATCTGTTTGTTTGAATTTATTTACTGTGACATCAATAAAACCGCAATCTTCCAATTCCTTTCGGAGCCAGTAGCCTGAAGCATCGCTTACATTTCCTACTTTTCTTGAAATCTTCTTACAAGTTATTTTCATTGAAACATCCGAATCATTTTTACGCTGATCTGTTTCTTTGGTTTTTGGTTTACTGGCTATTTTGTCGGCATACCACTTGTAACAAGCCAATCCTGCAAGGACTTTAAGCTTATTTATTTTTAATTCATGCTTTGCAGCCGTGAATTTCAATACTTTAACATTGAATCTTTTGAAATTTGTGTACTCCAAGTCTTTCAAAGCAGGTTTCCCTGATTTTTTAAGAATTGTGCCTTTCTTGATTCTGAGAATTTTTCCTTTTTTGCTCAAAGAATAAACACCCAAAGTCTGGTGGGCAATCCGTCTGCCATTCTCATCTTTTTTGCGTTCGGCAATCAGTACTCCAAATTTCGCCCAGACTTTATCCTGAGATAAAAAAACTAGATTTTTGCCTGTTATTTTGGCAAATCCAAATTTGATAATTCGTGCTTTTTTTCTTTTTATTTCTCGGGCATCCAAATTTAAAAATTCTGCAAATTTTGCATTTATACCTCTATTTTTGAAAAAACAAACTTGTTTGTTGAAGGATCTTAAAAGAGTGTAATCCCAGTAAGAATCCATAAAGTGTTTCTTTTTGGCTAAATCCTGCTTTGTCAACCCATACGATTTTAATAAAAAATTAAGTTCGCTTGATTTACTTCGGCCACTTTCTTTCATCGTTTCTTTTTCGGCTTTGATAGAAAAGGAAATTCCCGCCAGTTTATTCTTCAAAACACCAATCTCTTGGTGAGTTCTGTTAAATAAATTTTCGGGAAAAGAAATCTGGTAGGTCATAAAACAACAAAAGAGGAGAAAGCCAGTCATCACCTCCTGTTTCCCCCTCAATTGTTTGGATCAAATCCTTTCGTTTATGGTGATGTTAAAACAAAAGGATTTTATATGTGGTCAAATGTAACAATTCAAAATCAAAAAACAAATTTTTTTGAAAAAAAAAGAGCCCGAAGGCTCAAATTTCTTTCACTGTTTCAGTAACATAAAAGGCAAAATTAAAGCCTCGCCCTCGTTTTCTCCACTGGTTTCATGCACCCTAGCACCCCGATTTTCACCACTAAATATAAACTTCAAGGGGCCTTCCAAGACGCTGCAAAGCTTACCTATGAACTTAGCGTTAAAACCGATCTGCACTACTGGCGAGTCATCCAAAGGCCAAATAGATTGAAAGTCAGGAAACTTCCAGTATAGCTTTGCCATCTCCACAATTGGAACATGAACCCGTGCGCCATTCTTCATAATACCTATAAGGTTTTTCCCGAATAGGTCAATCTCTACGCTCTTAACGTTTGCAGCGGTCAAGGCCTTCCACTGTTTAGGATCAACTGCAAAGTTTGAATCTGCTCCAAGTGCTTCACCAAACCAGTTTCTGGAAGGGTAGCGAACAAGTATGTAGCTATCACTGGCTAGAATGTGCTTTTCAGTAATTTGAATGAACTTAGTCCACTCCCTAGGGTCTTTGTCGGTAGGAACTAAGTGTAATTTTGGTAATGGTTTCATAAGTAATTAGTTGAATTGTGAACTCTTTCAACACTTAAATATAAGAATAAAAATTGGATTAACAATAAAAAAAAGGAAATTAAATTTTACAAATTGCCTCAATATCTCCCAAGGTTAAATTTTCCCAGTTTTCCTGCAATTTTTCGTACATCATTAATTGAGGGAGAGTATCAACTGGCAGCGAATAATCTCTCACCTCAAATTCTGAATTTTCTTTTTGTTTCTCCAGTTCTGCTACTCTTTCTTTTAACAATTCCAATTCGGATTTTTTATTTGAGTACATTTTATTTTTGGTTGAATTTTTTTCGGATCATTTCTTCCATGCTTTTTTTCAGTTTCTCATTGACCCCTGAAGCATTGGTGCCCTTTTCGGGAGCGAAATTTTTGACTAAAATAGAAGCGGTTTTCCGCTTTTCGATTTTCTTTTCCTCTTCAGGCTGGTCTTTGATCTCTTTGAACCCTTCTGAAATTACCGTACTGGATTTCTGATTATTGATTCTAACTAATTTCACCTCTTCTACGTGTTCATCATCTTCCACTATGTATTCTTTAGTTAAGAAAAGATCCCCTTCGTAGCTTTCTTCCAATAACTTCAGCAATTCAACTTTTTCGTCCATCGTAAGTAAATTGATATCTAAATCTTTGGATATAGAATGTTCGAACGAATCAACTCTTGTACTTCTAGTTAAAGTCAAATTGGAATGAAGGGCTATGCTCAAATCTTTATCCCTCAATCCATACATGTTTTCACGCTGTTTCAGGCTTTTTAAGAGTTCACCATAACGTCTGACAATATCAATATTATTGGCCCGTTCAAAGTTCTCTTCAGGTGTATAGCACCACCCCACATAAATATTCTTTTCATCATTCCATATTTTTTCATATCTGGAGTCATGGAGCAAAGATGCAAAATCGATATCCATATCCGCTTCGGTTGAAATCAACTTTCTTGCTTCCATGAGATAAATTCTTGCAGTGATTGCTTTCAATCCCTGACTGTCAACAAAGAAGTCTTCAATCCATTTGATAGATTTCCCATCCTTTAGGAACCTGTAGGTCATACCTACATTGGCCTCTTTATCCAGTACTTTTTGCTGGGTTGTTACACCCTTTACGCTCATGAAATTTTGAGGCTTTTTTACGCTTACATTCTTTTTGGCCACTTATTTTACGGTTTTAGTTAGTTTGTTAGTGATCATTCTGTAAGCTTTATGGTCATCTGCCTTCAGGCTTCTTTTCCATTTGTTTTTAGTTTTCCACCAAGTTATTGCTTCAAGGCCTTTATTGAAATCAATTTCAGGATCTAAGTTTGAGTCTATCAAAGATAATTTAATGAAATCATCTTCTTCGATTATTTCGGCTTCTTTGGCTTTTCTGAGCTCTTCCAACATAGGCATATTACTCAAATAATCCTCTCTTCCCAATCGAGTATGAAGGTAAAATTCCAACAACTTTAAATCTTCTCTTGTCAATTCATCATAATTGATCAAGAAGCTATCATCTTTATAAATCAAAAAAGAAACTCTGTTCTTTCTGGTTAAATCAGTATCATGTTTATCCGTCCAAGACCAAGCCCTTTCTCCAGCGGGCAAGTACTTAAATGCTAGAGGATTTAATTTTTCGCCAGCCAAAGAATATCGTTCCTTAATCGTCTCAACTAAATAAATTCCTGTGTTTGGTAAACTAGGAATACTGCCATCATACTCGTAATACTTTAAAAATCTGTCAGACCAATTACCTCTACCTCTTCCCATATCGTTACTGGAAACGAAAATTCTAGCTCCTTCTTCAATATTGATTCTTTTTGAAGTCCACCATTCTTTAAAAGTTTTTATTCCCGCTGGCAGCATTTTGGATTTGTCAGCATCATAAATAAATCTCACTTTATCTTCAGGAATTGGGGTCTTGAAAATTGAAAGGCTATGCATTTCTTCAGGAAAACAAATTGTCCGTTCAATGATGCCCTGCAAAAGAATCATATTCAATTTGTACCTTTCAAGAATTTCTTCTTTATTGTTTACTCTTCGATGTTGTTCGCCTTTTCCATTTAAAAGCCCTTCGAGTTCAGATTGATCTGGAAACAATTTTTCACCAATTGTGATATCCCCATAGATTCTGTAAATATTATCTCCATTTCTAATTAAAACATAAGTTAAATTGTTGTCTCGATTTATTGACCAATTAACAAACGGATTATCTGAATAGTGCTTTTCCCTTTCCCTAACTTTAAAAATTACAATGCCTTTTTTCTCAGGCATCATTATTTCATAGTTGAACATCCCCCAGTAAGTATTTTTTCTCAGGAGCCATTCATCAAACGCTTCTATGTTACTAAAATCAAGACCACCCAAATCTTCTCCAACTTCTCCAACTTCAACATCCATGTACAACCTTCTTTGTCTGAAGCAAATTGGCTCCCCTTGAGCAATTGCACCTTGCTTCAAATGGTGTAGCTCCTCATTAACCCCTAAGTAAAGCTCAATGGTATAAATAAGCCTGTTCAACTTCATGAGAATTCCACTGTACTCGCTGGCTATTTCTCTTAATTGTCTGGTTCGTTGTTCTAAAAGTTCCTTTGCTGCCTCGCTTCTAGTTGTTAAAAAATCCCTTTTCAGGATCATCTCTCTTTTTTTCTGTAAGAGGATATCCTTACTCATAATCATCACCTCTCTTGAATTTGATTCTGCAACGTTTGGAAAGGCAGAACGCATTAAATCTTCTTTTCCTAATGTTCCGTTCACTAATCCTTTAACATCTTCATCAAAGTTTTCAGGATCAACCAGAAGTCGAACGTACCCAGACTTGAGCTCATTCAAAGAATAGGTTCTAGGGCCACCGTCAAAAGTGTTTCCTTTTCCTTTTGGAAATTGAACTGATATCCCAGTTTCTTCCAAATGATCTTTGTTGTATTGGGATATTTGATCGCCTGTTAATCTGACAACCTTTCCAGTTCCATAAATAGAGCTCCAAACTGAATCACCAACTTTAAAAATTAGATCATAGCCCAATATTTTTTGTTCGATTTCGGCAGGACTCGGAGGAGTCAGTTTTTCAATTTCTGCTTTTTCTGCTTTTCGTAGATTGCTCATTGGTTGGGTAGTTAACTATTTTCTATTGAACATTGGTTCGTTGGATATGTCGGTAGGCGTCCAAATCTTGACTACTTCCGATCTTCCAAAATCAGCGGTTATTATTTTGCCTTCCGAAAAAAATTTGCAAGCAATTAAATTTGGGAACTCTTCAACTACTCGAAGTTTTTTCCCATTAAGGCCTCGATAGTTTGATTTTGTTTTGATGATGGCGTAAGTTTTCATAACGATTTAATTGGGGTTTTTAGTTATTTGCTCGGTTGACGTTGTTTCTGAAAGTAGTTAAAGCCTCTCTCCAGACAACCCCGTTATCAAGGGCTTGAAACCAAATGCTACTTTGAGACATTCTGGTGATTACATAACACCTCCCTGAATGCAAGTGGCGAAAATTTTGGCCGATGATCATTGTAACTCCCATAATTCCTATTTTTTTGACAATGTGAACTCTTTCAACACTTAAATATAGGAAATAAAATTGGATTTACAATATAAAAGGGAATGAATTTTCAAATAAATTCATCTATTATTTGTTGTCTAGTTCTTTGGCTCTTGTATTGATGGCCTCAATTTTTGATTTTAAGGATCTATTTTTTGATCGCTTTTTAGCTGCATCTTTACTTTGTGTTAAGAAGTCATTTGCCCGTTTCAGGGATGCATTACGATGCCCAAAAATAGGCGTGTGTCTTTTCAACCAAGCAGGGTACTCAACTGGAGCAGCTATTTTGGCTTGATATATTCTGGATGGGCTTTCTGTGAGTTTACAAGAAATTGCCATTGTAGCCCATATTACAATGAATATGGCTGCCAGTATTCTGTTTTTTACTTTTTTGTTAGTCATTTTCTAGTATTTTTTTAATTGATTCGATTATTTGAGATTCTTTTGATCCAACATTCACTAAAACGTCATTCCTAACTCTTACTGAAATTGATATTGAATTTGTGATATTAGTATGAATAGCGCAAAAATCATCAACCTCCACCTCTTTTTTCTTTTCCAGAACCACATTGCAATTCATTCCCTGCTTTTTAGCAAGCTCTTTGATCTGATCTGTTAGTGATTCTAAGGTAGGTGCTTCTTCTTCAAATACTTCTTCCCATTCATCGGGATAGCGTTTTGACATGTGCAAAACACTAATTTCGTTGAACAAATGATTTTCTGGATAAATCATGCCTATTTCAGGAGAAATTGGCACATAATCTTGAGCTTCTTCTTTTGTGCCTATAAACTTGTATTTTTTCATAATCGCTTGTTTAATTGTGTAAGTGCCCCGAAGGGCTATTGATTTATTTATTCCGTTGATTAAATGTAGTTTCTGCAAGATGAGGGTGAAGAACTATGTTTGTTCTGTCCCCATTTAATCCATAACTGACAACGAAAACAGAATTTTTTTCATAAATCGTTTCGCAAAAAACGGTGTATTTTACCATTTTAGATCCCTGTGGAGTCTCGTATCTGCTGATGCTTTTTACTGTATAATTTATCAGGTTTTCCATTCTTCGGCCTCTGGCTAGAATATTAGTAGGATTGGAGGTATAGATTAAATCCTGCATTGCAATTGTGTTTTCAGTTGTCATGATCTATTTTGGTTTACGATTTGTGAACTCTTTCAACACTTAAATATAGGAAATAAAATTGGATTAAAAAAACTATTTAAAAATTAATTTGCAAATAAATCCATCTTCTTTCAAGGCATTTAAACAAGAAATAAGGAATGCATCTGCAACAACATCCTTATTAATGTTAAAAATAAGCTTCTTTCCTTCAGAATGGCTATACATTTTAATTTTCTTAAAAGTTTTATCCATTCTACGAAATTGCAACCTGTCAATTTCCGAATCCGTGAAATCTATCCAAACTCTTCTCATACGAACATATATTCAAAAGATCCTGTAATTAATAATTTTTTAACGCACATGGAGAACGCATCTATTTCATCATCGTGTTCTGGCCAGCTTTCCTCACCAGCTGAGCACAACTGAACAAAGAAATCTTCATTCCAGCCAGCCTGAATCACAAACACCCTCCCTGCTTCGCATTTTGGCGAAACAACATTCAATCTAGTTAATTTATCATCTTTCGGGCTTTCACCTTCAATAATATTTAAATTAGTAGTTGCTTTTATTTGTTGTACAAGGGATTTTCCTGAAGCTTTAGGTTCCACATAGATCATTGAATTATGATCATAACCGTACTCAGTGGTAAATCTGATTAAGTATTTGCAAAGTTCAGGAAATTCCAGTCTTTTCGATTCAGAACGAACAATATAAACATCATTTCCCCTTTTAAAGGCTGCGATAATTGCTGAAGCATCATTGGCAGTGGATTCTGAATAAGCAGTATCCAAGAAAAAATGCATTGGTTCTTTAACCCGATCTCGGATGACATCATTAGGATTGACTGTTTTTAACCAGTGTCTTTTTATAATACCTCCTTCTTCAGAACTTGGATTTTGATCATACTGGCTTGAAAATCCAAAGGTGCCCAGCTCAATTTTTAAATCTGCCAGCGTTTCTTCATCCAAACGAATCGGATCTAAATACCCTATTCCATTATTCCACTGATAAAATTGAACGTAATCCTGTGGTGAAACTCTTCCTTTGGTTTCTTCTGTAATAGTGGCAGGAAGATTAATGTGATTTATTTTGTCCCCTTTCTTTTTTAAAACGGCTGCCGTCAAATCATCATCGTGCAATCTTTGTTGAACTAAAATTCTTGTTCCTAATTGTACTGGAGTCAATCTGTTGTACAAGTTTTCAGACCAATATTTTTTAACCTCTTCCCTTTTGGCTTCACTTCTTGCTGTTGCTGCGGACTGAGGATCATCAACTATAATTAAATGGGCTCCATGGCCTACGATTGAAGAACCTGTAGTTTTGGCAAGTCTTGAACCGCCTTCAGTATTTGCAAAAAAAGTAACTGCATCAATGTCTTTTCTTAATTTAACACGATCTCCAAAGTATCCTTGATACTCTGAGGATCTAATTAGATCCCTACTCATCCTCGCATTTAAAACAGTCAAATTATCCTCAAAGGATACGGAAATCATTTTCAAATGAGGAACGTGAACCCAAGCCCACGGAAGCAAAATAATTGAAACAATTAAAGATTTAGAAGTTCTGGGGGGGATATTTATAACTATATCCTTTTTTTTCCTTTTCCGATCTCTTATTCTGAAAATTTCAGCTTGTAAAACATCGCATAGTTCTTTAATGTGAGGAGCATCGGAAAAAGGATCTGAAGGGTGCAATATTTTGAATGCCCATTTAAAAAATTCGTAGTAGGATTCAGTAATTACTTTTTTTTGAGTTAGCTCATAGAAATCTTTAGTGAATACGCTTTCGAGTATTCGACCAACTTTAGCACCGTGAACCGTACCCAATAATCTTTTTACGGGTAAGGCCATTAGGAAACAATTGCTTTTTCCAACAATTGCCGAACTCTACTTTGTTTTTCTTTTGAAAGTTTATGCCACATAAATCTGTTTTCGATTTCTTTTTTGTTGAAATCTTCAGTCAGTCTTTCACTCAACGCCTCTTTTAGTTTTAAGAGTTCTTCTTTTTGCGCCAGACATTTATTTTGAAGATCGATTCTGCCAATAACTTCAAATTTACCAAAAAGATATTCATAACGTTCTATGTGGTTCGATAAAATAAAAGGCACACGAATTTTCATGTGTGCCTTAATGGAATCTTTGGAATCATTCAATAGTTTTAAACCTTCAATTTCGGATATTTTAAATTTTTCCCGAATTTCTGCTAAAACATCTCCATGCTTTTCGCCTGAGCTCAATCGATCAACTATATACCTGACAATTATTTCAACTGTTTGAGGTTTTTGAACATCGGTTGTTTTTTTGATCCTAGCCAACTTCTACTCTAGTTTTATAGTTTTTAATATAATTTAAATGGGCTTGACCCCTTGTTGTTGCAACAAATCTTAAATTTTCTTCCTGAATATAATCTTTAGGGGTTTGAGCCCACTTTGAAGGAATCAGCTCGGGTGAAAGAAAATGTACCTTTTGTGCTTCCAATCCTTTTGATTTGTGGATCGTCATCAACGTAGCTCCATCAACATCTGAATTAAAAATTTCATTCAATAAATCTGAAACTTCACCCATCATATCTTTCCCTTCACTCATAAAACGAATAATGTTGACCATTTCTTTCAAAGACTGAACTTTTGGGCTTTTTTCTGGAGTGGGATTACCCTTTTTCCGAACTTCATCTTCTGTTTTTTCAATCATTAAATCCAGTTTACTTAAACCTTCATTGACTTCACTAAATCTGACTTTTTTAACAAGGGCCAGCAATTGAGTTTCAATTTCCCTGCCTTTTATTTTAGCTTTTACCCCTTTTGCAAGAAGATCAAAATAAAGAGAAAATAAAGGGGCATTGTTACGGCAAACAACAAAATCACCTTCTCGTATGCTTTCCCAGCTTTCCTCGCTTACAAGTCCTTCAATTTGTCCCTCAAATGGCTGAATGGATTCTACCCCTACTATCAATTGCGCTTCTCTTACAATTGCTTTGGCGCAACGATAACAAACCGACAAAGGAAGTTGAACCGTGTTTTCATTTGCAAGAGAATTGAATGAATCAGCATCGGCACCAGCGAAGGCATAAATAGCTTGATTTTCATCTCCTACATAAATGGCCCTTCCTTTTGGTTTTTTGATTTTGGTCACTAAGATTTGCTGGCATTTGTTTAAATCCTGTGCCTCATCAATGAAAACAACATCGAATTTTGGCATCTGAACTTCATTGATAGCAGGAAGATAAATCATATCGGTAAAATCAACCAATTTTTTATCATTGAATCTGACTTCGTTGTATTCCTTCAAAAGATCATAGGCTCTTCGGGCAATTTCCATTTCATCATTTGACCAAATAATTCCGTAAGCATCAGAAATTTCAGATAAGAGAGCGTGTTCGTTTTCAACGATATTTAATCGTGCTTTATCCAGAAGATCATTGACAACCCAAATGGCTTTACTCTCATCTTTCGAATTCAATTTGAAATCGTTTTTAAGAACGTCCCTAATAAATTTGGTTGTTTTGAAAGATGTTATCTCAAACCCATTTCTGGGATTAAACCATTTGTAAAGGGATCTGAAACCCAATGAATGCAACGTGCTGCAAGTAATAGTATCAGGAAGTCTTGAAGTCAGTTCTTCCACAATGCTTTTATTGAATGCAAGAAATGCTACATCCAATCCTTTTTTGATTAACGCACTTGCTTGAACTATACTTGTTGTTTTACCCGATCCTGCTGTGGCTTTGACTAAAATATCATACTTTCCATTTTGCACTTCGTTGAAGATGGCAATTTGATGTTTACTTGGTTCCATTTAATTTACGATTTTAGTTAGTTACTTACGTTTTTTGCTTTTTTGATTTTTTTTGTTTTTCAAGCAAGTTTCTTTGTGTTTTTTCTCTCTAATCAATTCTTCTCTTTGTTCGGGATAATCATAGAATTTATTTCCATCATTCATTTTATAGCTTTTCATAATTATTTTAGAGTTGCGGTTTCAACGATTTTAAGAGTTTGTTTTTGTAGCATTAAATTTTGGTTTCCTTGCACATCTTTAAATGGCAGGAATACTTCACCGCATTTTTCACTTTCACACTGCATCCATCCTAATCCTATTTCTTCAAGCCTAGCTCCACAAACAAAACAAAAACTGGGGACAATATCACCTATATTTAATGTCTTGTTTAATTTTTTGTTTTTCTGTTCTTTATCCATTTTTTTTGGTTCTTAAGACCTATTTAGTTAGTCTCTTCCTTGCTTTTTCCATTTTTTTTCAAAGTGCTTCTTTTCTTGTTTCGGAAGAGTGGGGAATATATTTTTTTTGAAGTCCTCATGGCTTCGCTCTTTTCTTTCTTTGTGAATAGT
>Ga0306898_1000260_pt1 | contig 21853 bp, 22 predicted proteins | sample AntRauMFilla1564_FD_190424 | JGI IMG/M metagenome (GOLD analysis project Ga0306898, IMG submission 190424) | Saline lake microbial communities from Rauer Islands, Antarctica - Metagenome Filla 1 #564 (v2) (version 2) | ecosystem: Environmental > Aquatic > Non-marine Saline and Alkaline > Saline ...
CAAATAGACTGGGCAGTAACTCTGTTCGACACAATCTTTTTTTGGCATAAGCAACACTGCCGCAGAATGTATCTGTGGGAGTACCAACAGGAGAAAGAACGATGCAACAAATCATACTGGCGGTAACACTACTGGCACTGTCTACGGCAGTCCAATCACAAACACGACAAGAGGATGAAATTATGTACCAGCATAAGTTTGATACAACAGTTCGCCCTGTGGTTCGGATTGTTTCGGCTACAGGTAATCTAGGCTCTGGAGTGGTCATCTACTCCCACAAGTTCACACTGATCATCAGTAATGAGCATGTGGTGGGTAAACTGTCTCCCAAGTCTGTGGAAATAAACGGCAAGAAATACAAAGGCACACTAATATCGTCCGATGCAAAAGCTGACCTTGCTTTAATTCGGGTGGCGACAACAACGCCTTTCGTAGCTCAAATCTCAACCGAGCCAGACCTTTTTGTTTTTGAAAAGGTAATACTGGTTGGATGTGGTCAAGGTTTTTCACCCGGCCCTACTATGGGAATCATCTCTAGAATAGAGACAGAGCATGGAATCATGGTAGACGCGTCTATCATTAGCGGTATGTCTGGCGGTGGTGTGTTTCGCAAAGAAGGTGACGATTACTATCTTATCGGCATCATCCGAGCGATGGGAGCTAAAGCCGGTCCAATTGCAGTAAACGGCAATACAATAATGACTAGCATACCTACCATTGGATACTTCATTCCTTTGGCAGAAGTGTTCACTTTCATGGGAGACTCTAAATGAGATTTACTCACAGCAGACCTTCGGGTCTGTTTTATTTTAGTGATATACTACAGTTATGATACAGATAATACACGGAGACTGCCTTGATGAAATGAAGAAGATACCAGATGGGAGTGTTGATATGGTTCTGACTGACCCGCCTTACGGCACAACACAGAATAAGTGGGACTCTGTAATCGACCTAAATCTAATGTGGACTGAGTTAAACAGAATTGTAAAAGATGATGGTGCTGTCGTTATGACAGCTCAACAGCCCTTTACTAGTCATTTAATAATGAGTAACCCTAAAAACTTTAAGTATTGCTGGACTTGGGTCAAAGAGGCAGGTACTGGTTTCTTAAATGCCAAAAAATACCCACTTAAAGATAATGAGGATGTGGTTGTTTTTTGTAGAAAGCCCCATATATACAATCCTCAAATGAGAGAGGGTGAGCCGTACACAATTACACAAGGTAAAACAAAGTCGAAAAACTATGGCACTCAAACAGGCGCAACAACTGTAAGTGACGGAAAGCGATACCCATTGACCACTATCCACTTTGCCAGAGACAAAGGTAAAGTACACCCAACCCAAAAACCAGTAGCTCTCATGGAATACCTAATAAAAACCTACACCAATGAAAACGAGACAGTCTTAGACTTCACAATGGGCAGCGGGACGACTGGTGTAGCCTGCAAAAACCTTAACCGTAACTTTATCGGTATAGAGTTAGACACAGAATACTTTGCAATAGCTCAAAAAAGGATAGGCAATAGTGATACAATAAACAAGGAAGTTTTTTAAACAAAGAGGATAGACTGATGAAAACTTTGAGTACAGGCACTTGTGATAACTGTGGTAAAGAGTTTGCTAGCTTAGAGGCCCGCTGGTATGTAAAAAGCGCAGAGGAATATGTTTGCGGTAATAAATGCTTTGCAGAATCCTTCGAAAGAAATAGGTCGGTAGGCGAATACGATAATGACTTTTTAATGGAAACATTCCATGAGTTACCTACATAGGAGTACACGTAATGAGAGAACCTCGAAAGAAACCACCAAAGCCAATGGAAAGGCACCACCGTCTACCAAGGTCTAGAGGCGGTACTAATAATCACCCTAAACACAATATCGTTCTTGTCTCACGGGTATTGCATCGAGCTTGGCATAGTTTGTTTGCCAACATGACGGCACCAGAAGTTGCTTCGGCAATAACTGACTGCTGGATTTCACCAGACTATTATCTGGTGGCTATCCCTCGCAAAAAGAAGAAGCCCCACAAAAAGCGAAGTCGCGCTTTCTGTACAGACTGTTCTTGTGAGGTGATGAAGTATCTACCAATGACAACCAAGCCCACATAAGACCCTTCGGGGTCTTTCTTACCCAATATATATATTATGAAACAAACACTAGAATGGTTCCAAGAAAAAGAAATGGACTCGGTTGTGATGATTACGCCTGACGGAAAAGAAGTTCTCGTCACTATTGATGATAAAAAAGATTGTGACTATTACTATGATCGGCTGCAGAACAAAGGCTTTACGTTTAGGAAGAAAATAAAGGTACACCGTGCACCTCCAGCCAGTTGTGAGACATGCGAAGGTTAGGTATAATATAAGTAATCATAAACACTTTTATTAGAACGGTTTATGTGTTCTTGAAACGACAATTAAATTGAAATACCTTTCATAAAAGCAAAGAACACCCACTATGGGTGTTTTTTGTTTATATACCTAAGTCGTAATACTTCTTTTTTGGAACTGGTAGTGGTATTGCTTCCCATCTCTCACAACAGTATTCATAGGAGATAGAAGTTTGTTTTGGTATATCGAATACGCTAATAATAAAAAAGCGTTCGTGTTTGTTAAACCAAACAACTAAAAATGAAGGAGCATTGCTTAAAAAGAACGCATCAAAGTCTTTCGAACGGGGGTCAAGGTCACTTATTTTCCAAATGATACCTTCTTCTGAACCAGCTTTTCTTAGTCCGACTTCTTGATGAGGCTGTTCTTTTCTCCAAGTATTTAAATTATATGTCCCTCCGTTTGTCACCTTATATTCAAAAGCAGCCTGATCGCAGGTCCTGTTTACATACACACCATCTTCTTTTATGTTCCACCATTTTTGGAACTTGGCTCCGAAGGTTGTTTCGAGCATACATCTAGATTAAAAAACTTTTTAATAATTTTCTTTTGTTGCTCTAGTTGAAAGTCTAACATGCTATCGGACCATAAATACAAAGTACTCTCCTTCCCTTCTAGGTGTCGCATTACTCTACCAATACTTTGTCGTATTGGGTTCTCGCCTTTGATTGGGTGCAATATAAAAGCTTTAGTCAATTTAACCTCATCGTAACCACGATTCAGGGTACTACTTACCCCAAGCAAATAGCCTCCAGTCTTCTCGAAGCCAGCTAAATGTTCCTCTCTATCCTTCTTTTTCATCTCACCAGTAGACATATAGACCGTGTAGCCACGTTTCTTCATGATGGTGTAAAAAGCCTCTACATCTAATATCCTATCCCACAGACAAAGACTATACCCATCTTTCTCAGTGTTAGCCAGAATGTATCGCAGCTGCTCCTTTTTCCTCTCTATGTCTTCATCAAGAGCCCCTCTAAACTCTTGCCACTTTATATGTGGAAAAACATCAGGGTACACTTTTTTATATTCAAAATTAAACACCGCCTTGAGAGGAATCTCCTTGTCGGATGTGTAGACTACGTGAGCACCCCAAAACTCCCCTAGGACTGATTCATACTGCTTGTTGCAGTCATCATAAGCTGTCTTGATAGTACCAGTGAAACCATGCTTTCGAGTACACTCAAACTCAGTGATAGCTTTAAGCATCTTATCTGAGAATCCCCAATCAGCTTCATCTACAATCAGATTATCAAATCCAACAAACTCCTTGTACTTTTGCCGGAAGGTTGTCATGGTTGTAATCACTACCTCACCTGACTGATCGTGCTTGCCGTTGCAAAAAAGAGTCGGTTCAATGTCAGTAAACTCTCTAAATCTTTTGTTGGTCTGGTTCGTCATGTTGATTGAGTGACAAATCACAAGTGTCCTACCACCCCAGGCTTGATGTAGAGCAATCCCGATAACTGTCTTACCAGCTCCAGTCATCGCTTCTAGTAGTCCAGTGGTGTAGTCCTTAATCTCATTAAAGACCTCTAGCTGTTTAGGATAGAGGTCAATAGTAGTTTGGTTAGGTGCTGGCAGAAAACGTGTTGTAAGGACAGGAATAGAGACTTCAGGTTTAGTCCAGCGAGTAGACTTGCCAAGCTTAATCATTTGTATGTAAGCTGGATTTGTGAGTGTTATATGGGTCACAAAACAATTATCATGCTGCCAGACATGCCGCAATTATTAGTAACGTATTCTCCTTTAGTGTTTGTGCCTTTAAACCTTACTCGACCTCTTAGGAATCGGATCTCTTTTGCATTGGGTACTATATGGTCGTGGTAGATAGCTGTGTCTGTAGATGCAGGAATAAGTAGTACGCAAGTTTTGCCTTTCTTACTTTCTTCTATCGCACGTTTTATAAATGCTTCTTTCAGGTGTCGAGTGTAAGGAGGGTTCACAAAGTTGCTTTGTCCCCACTCGATTAGTAGTCCATCTGTCTCTGGAGTGATTACTTCTCTTAATGGGCAAGGGTCAAAGTCAAAGTTAAACTCTTCGTTTAGCGGGTCATAGATATAGTCTGGAGTTTCCCATTGGTCCCCAGCGTTTGTGTTTCTGTTTTTCATTTTTTTGTTAATCTTATATTTGGACACTGGTAACACTTCTCATATCTAGGATCGAATGTCCTTCCCCACACACAGGCGTGAGTGACCCCTTTAATAACTTTCTTTTTTGCTGTTTTTTCTTTTTTCATATTACCATTCATCATTTTCATCTGCCTCTTTCATTCCTTGCTCGTCTGGCTCAAATGTCTTCTCAAAGTCTTGGTTCATATTCCAGTGACGCTCGACATCATCACTTGAAACCTCACCATCATCATCGCTTAGTGATTTACCTAAAGCCTTGACCTTGTTTAGTTTTTCCATAACTGCTCGGTACTTCTCTTCTAAAATCCACACGTTACTTCCAGTACTATGTTTCCTACGTGCCACAATCCCTAGTGAGTTCAACTGAGCTAACCAGCCGGCAACTACTTCTGACTCGTAATTAATTTTTCGAGCCAGTGCTGCTGTAGTTACACCTCCATCATAGATAGTTAGATATTGAAGAGCGATACGTCGAACCACTGGAATAGAGTCAAACGCAATTTTATAGATAACTCTAAAGTCCTCTTCAGGGATTTCGTTACTACAGTTAGGCTCATCCAGCTTCCTCATAAACATAAATGAAACCGCAATAGCATACATCTGTTCGAACATACGCATCGGCATTTCTGGCGTAGGCACAAAAAGAATACGATTACGGTAGTTGTCCATAATCATTCCTGAACGAACCATTGTACAAAAATCAGCCACCGCAACGATTTCATTAATGTGACTCTCAGGTAAATCAATCTTTACACTATCGTCATCTGCCATTGCATCAAAAGCTCGCTGTAGAAATTCTTGAGTCATTTCTTTAAGCTCTGGCATAGTGCTGTATTCAGTAACATCTTCACTCATTCCACGAATCTTAAACTTAGTCACCTCCACTCGGTCTGGTTGTTTAATTTGGTATAAAACGAATCTATCACCCATAGCAGACATGCTCTCCATGTGCTGAAAGATAGACTCAGTAACACCAGCAATAGCTCCAATCTTACCGTTCCACATTACGTCTTCCCCATTACCTGTTCTCTTAGTGTAGGCTCCATCGTAAATCTCACGAAGCTGACCCATGATAGTCATGCGAGACTGTTCGTTCTTTGAAATCATTGAGGTAAAGTCCTTAAAAACCATCACTCCACCGTAAGGTATTTTATGCAAAAGAGAGGTCTGTTTGTCACCTCGGTTCATACCAGAGGCGAATGAGTTTTCAGTCAAGTCAGAGATATTGTGAGTGGGTTCGATTTCTTCACCTGAAATCTTGTTCTTTAATTTGAGTCCATTAAAAGCATTTAGAGCAGTAGTCTTCCCCGACGACGAGGGTGCTACTAGCATCAGCCAGATAGGTCGCTGTGACGGCATTTGATTACCGATGATTGTAGCGTAAGTTAGGCGAATGAAATCCTTGTCTTCAAGGAGCAAGAATTTTTCATATGTTGCTTGTATATCTTTGAAGGTTGTTGTCATGTTTTTTGGCTAAGCTCATCAATTGCTTGTTTGAAGGTCAGGTTTTGCTGCATCATATAGATGTCTATTACATCATATGTTCTCCCGCATTGGCCGTAGCAATGGCCAGTATTGTTTGGATAAACGTGGTACGAGCCTGTTTTCTCGGTATGAAACGGACATATTGCTTTATTCTTTTGCGACCCGTGAGTGCCTACTTTAATGAGGTTGCCAATCGGATAAGCTTTAGCTCTATCTCTCTTGGTCGAATCTATGGGCATGTTTTGAACTTTTTTTGGAGTGTAAGCTTTTTCTAGCTCCATCAATTTCTTTCCTAAGAGTAACATAAATTTTTGGCCAACTGACTGTTCCATCCCCTTTGACATTTCTCTAAAGTGTTTTCTTTTTCTACCGATGGATGCTTTAGTGGTTAAATCGTTTACGTTGATGTGTATTTGCCTTACAGGATCATCCAGCAACTTACTCAAGAAGTCTGGTCCTTTTGTGGATAACACATCCCCAACGTCTTTCCCGTAGGCTGGCGGGACCCAACTAAAAACAGCTTCTCCTAGCATCAAGATTGTTCTTACTGCTCCGTTGAGTCCAGCCTCATCGTTGTCATAGATTACTGTTGGGACTCTATCTAACACCCAATCTTTTTGCCAAGACATAGCTCCTCCTGTAGATGAGTATGAGTCTAATCCAATAGTACGTAGTGCTATCTGGTCAAGTTCTCCTTCACATATAAACAGTCGTTCGCTCTTGCTTTTACAATGTATTCCGTAAAGCGAAATCTTTGAACCATACTCATATGTGTACTTTGGTAGGTCGTTTTCTGCCCAAGGTTCCTTACGAAATTTAGAGAAAATTCGCACACCTTCGGCATCGAAGATAGGGATTTCAAGCTTTGAATCGTGTATCTTCAGACCCGCTTCACTAATAGCTTCGACAGATATGTTTCTGTCTGTATGTAGATAATTGAACCATTGTTTTGTAGTGTCCATAGTTGCAATTATTCTTGCATGAGGTATTATAACCCCAATGGCAAAAAAAACCAAACTTACCCCTCTTGAACGGGAGACACGCAACTTAATTGTAAATAACATGTCCAAGTACGGTCTGCCTAACCTGACTATTGCTAAAATTATGAACATGACTGAATCAACTGTGTCACGGGTTATTGATAGTGAATAGGTCCCTACTACAGTCACACTGTAGTAGAGACCTGTTTATTAACATGCAGGACTATTAAAATAATCACACAATATGGGATTGAATAACCAACAAGAGTCACAAGTGTATGTAAAGGTACTAGCAGACGGAACGCTTCGTAAGAAAGTACCAGAAGGAACTGAAGGATGCGTTCGTCGAGAGATTGAAGACCAGAAGACAAAAGAAGTTACTGTGGTCTTTGAAATGGTTCACGAATCAGTAGACGGTATGATGGGTAACATCACTCTCAAAGAAGGAAAGTTTGGCGATCAACTAATGATTCCTATGACTGATGGTGATGACACTTTTACTCTAGCTTTGTCAGTTGCACAAAACTTCGGTGAAGACTTTATGAAGAAGCTGCCAAACATCGACAAGACTAAGCCAGTAATGTTGAAGCCATATTCATTTACTTCAGAAGCTGGCAAGCCAGTACGAGGTATTGACGTTCGACAAGACTGGAACGAACACGAGCCAATCTCAAAAGAAAACGGTACTAAGATTACTTCTTTCTACCAAGAAGGGTCAGGACGAGATACAAAAAACCTTCACGGTTATCCTGAAGCTGAAGTAGGAACCAAGGGAGATGACTGGAAGATTTACTTTGCAGTCGCTCGTAAGTTCTTAATCAAGGACTTGTCAGAAAAAGGATTTATTGTCCCAGCAGCCGTAGCGACCGGAGTGGTCCCCACTTCTTCAGCACCAGTAGAACCAGAAACAGACGAAGATTGGGACACAGCAGCATAGATTAGCAACCAGCTTCATAGGCTGGTGTGGGGAAAACTTACCTCCCCGCACTAGCCTGTGAAGATTAAGTTTAAAACATGGGACTAAATCCACTATACACAAAACCATCAGCCGGGCTCAAACAACAGATTGAGATACGGGAAAAGATTGATAAGGTCTTCTACAAAGGTCGAGTCATCCCGGCTCACACTAAGTTTGAGCACTTCTATAGAGACAAAGAAGACGGTGAAGTATACCCGTCAGTGACTACAGTGTTGTCAGTCATTGCAAAGCCCTACCTTAAACAGTGGGCAGTAAACAGAGGAGTTGAGTTTGTGATGGATTGGGCTATCGCAATGCCAACAATCAACAAGGTGGACTTGTATGAGGTCTTGGAGCGATCTAAGACAGCTCACAAGAACGTGTTAGAGAAAGCAGCGATGTGGGGTAATCATGGACACGACTTGGTTGATAAGTATGTTGACCTATGGATAAGTCGTGGTGCTCGACCTAATCAAGCGATCTTAGACCTAGCAGAACCTGATATTAGTCTAGAAGGTTCGTCAGCAGCTCTGAGTGCCTCACTGTTCTTTGATAAGCATACTCTGTTCCCTATTGTCACAGAGAAGCTAATTCTCTCTAAGAAGCACAAAATAGGCGGTACATTAGACAGTTTATGGCTCATGGGTAAGGTTCACCGGGGGAGGGAAGGGAAGCCGGACTGCAATCACCAGTGGTTAGAACGAAAGAATGGTGACATTGTTTGCTCAGAATGTGCAAGACACGAAAAACTAACTCTCGTTTTGATTGACCTCAAAACATCAAACCAGATTGCTTCTATAGACTATGCCCTACAGGTGTCAGCCTACAGCGCAATCCTGACTGAGATGTGTAAGGTGAAGCCAAAAGTTCACTGGATTCTCCAGCTCAACAAAAACAAACCAGACTACACAGTGGGAGTAGTCGATGATGTAAAGAAGTACTCAAAAGTATTTCTACACGCAATGGCTTTGTCAGAAGTGGTGAAAAACGACAAAGAACCAATCAGAATGTTTAAAACAAAGAAGACAGTTAAATTATGAAATGTCTCCTCTGTCGAAAAAAAGGATGGATGTCTCAAGGACTAGAAGTGTATGAGTTCCTTTGTGAAGAACACCATGAATTATTAAGACGAGCAGAGGAGCAAAGCAATATACTTAAAAAAAAATATGAAACAAGAACTAGAGCGTTACGCGGAATTGAAAAGCTTGATTAAAAAAGCTAACGAAGAAATCGACGAAATCAAATTAGTAGTCATTGAGAAGATGGAAGTTGATACTAACTACGAAGTTGAAGGAGCTACAATCTCATTATCAAAAGGTAGGCCTTCTTGGAAGTACAGTGAGATGGTTACTATCCAAGATAAGGAGCTGAAGAAGGCTAAGAAAGAAGAAGAAAAGCTTGGTGTGGCAGAACAAGTATTTGGAGCACCCTTTATACTATGCAACCTAAACAAAGTAGAGTAAAATAATATGTGAAGGTGACTCGACTCACCTTCACTTTTTTGGTTGATGTTCATAGCTGATAAAAAAACACCCTCAGAGGGGGTGTTTTTTTATTAACTATCCATTCTTTCTTTAAACCCTTTTACATATGGGTCATCATCAAATGTATAGTTAGGATCATCTACATATTGTTGAGTAACTGACTCTCCTTTATTGTAAGCAATCAAAGCTCCTTCAAGAGAACCAAACTTCTTTACATACTTTTCAAGTGCAAGCTTAGTTACCACTTTAACATCTTCTAGGTTTTCTCTATCGTAGTCGCGACCAAACTCTTTTTTAAATATAGGGTTCCACTGATCGTAGAATATCTGTCTGTGTTGACCAGGACCAACTGCACCCTCTCTTTCAAAGGCAGCAGCAAGTTGGTCAGGTGTTGAGTTAAGACCTTCTCCCTTGAGCAAGTTGTCTATAACTTTATCATTAACTACTTCTTCTTTTTTACTATCTGTTTTAATGCGGACTTCTTTTCTTTCTTGTTCCGGGTTGTCAAGAACCATCTTAGGTACTTCATTGTCTGGAAATTGTGTTTTAAACTCTTCAATTGTCATAACTCCGACAATATTACTCATGTCATTTGTCCGGTATCCCATTCTCTGATTTAGGTCAATTTGTGTAGCAATCTCTCTCTGGGCTTGGTCATCTTGTACAATAGGTTCTTCTCTCGCCTCATCTAAAGCTTTGGCCGCTGGAATCGCTGCTGCACCGACAATAGGTATCCGAGTAGCTGCTCTTGTCGCTGTTGCGGCAGCAGCTCCTTTTGCATTTGCAAAGAACCCATCGTTTGATTTGTTTACAGCTTGAGCAATCCTGTCTCTCAAAGGTTCTGTTTGACCAAACTTCTCTTTTAATTTATTTAGTAAACTCATATGTTATTTAATTCCGTTTCTCCTTAATAATTGGGTGTACAAATCCTCAGAAATCTTAGTCAGTATCTTGTCTTTTTCTTCATCACTTGCTCGTTTGTATACCGCTGTTCGCATAGTCTGTTCGTACCTAGTGGCAACATCTTGACCGTATTTGATTGTCAGATCTACAAAAGCGTCGTTTCCAACTTTTTCTTTAAGTTCGTCAACGAGTCGAGAGTTCATCCGACGAAGATCTTTAATGTTTGGCTCGTTGCCTCCATCACGTAGTCTCAACACCTCAGTAGTGATAGCGTCATCACGAGCTACTCGTACACGAGCACCAAACATCATACTTTCTACTGGAGTTGATTCAAGCATCACTCGACCAAGTGCATCGTGCTTGATTGGTAAGTTAGTTCGAAGGAAAGGGACCTTGTTTACAAACGCATCGAAGTTCATATCAAAAATTGGAGTCTCTACTACAAACTGCTCTTGCTTTGTGTCTCTCTGCACATCATCAGCCGCACGAGCTATGTCGTACATAATCCCCGGAGTCAGACGTGAAGCCATTGTTGTACCAATATCTGATTTTAAGTCGTCTGCAAAGCTACTAATGCTTGATTGTTTTGAAGGGTCCGTAAGGTCAGTTAAGGTGTCAAAAATACTCTTACCTTGTAAGAATGGAAGTTGTGACAAGTAAGCTGATGTCATTCCACCGATATATCCTTCTGTTCCGTACTTTTTGGAATACATAAACGATACAAACGGTGCTGCAAGAGGACCTAAGTAGTCAACAGAAACCCACCTGTCGCCAATCGGCGTTTGAAGCAATATAGCGTTGTAACTAACATTAGCTAGTTGGTCAATCTTTAGTCGTCCGGGGTCATACACACCCATAAAGTGTTCCACCTTAAACTGTTCAGCCATCAAGTAACCAGCAGTCATACCAACACCTGCTCTGGCTACTTGTCGGAAAGCATTTCTCATTGTTTCTTTGTCTACTTTTCCGTTCTTGATTAAAGCTTTGCTGACCCCAAAACCAGCTTTGACAAAACCAAAACCAGCATAGTCAACCGACAATTCAGCTACGTTGGCTGGAGTTTTCACAAATGGCATAAGGAAGTCTCCTAGACCACCAACCTTGTTTAAGTTTCTTCGTAAATCGACACTTAGTTTGGCAGAGAATGAGTCGTTAGTGTAGGTTGCATACCTAGCGTCAGCAATAGCTGTTTCACGTAGAACAGCTGCCTCCCCTTGAGCATTTACGTTTGTAGCGTCAGTAAAGAGTTTTCGAGCTAGTTTCTCATCACCTTTAGCTAGTTTGGTAACATTTAACGAAAGGGAATCAGTAAACGCAAAACTTGCAAAGGCAACATCGGGAGTAGTCAATGTTTTATTAAACACAAAATCACTTACAGCTTGACCGGCAGCAAAAGGAACACGTAAACTTTCCTCACCAACAATTCTTCCTACCCCAGTGATAGTGTCATCAAGTGTAATCATACGAGTGAAATCAACCCCCGTCTCCTTAAACATTTTTCGAGAAAAGACAGCGTACTCTTTTGACAGAGATCTTGTGGTTGGAGTATACAGTGTCTTTGAAGACATTCGTCGAGTTACTGCTTCAGCAAAACCAGAGATAATATTACTCTCGATGTTTAAGAAGGGAGTCTTAATTGAAAGAAGCATCATGGCTCGTCCAAGGTTGTTGACCATTCCTAACCACCAGTTTTGAGGCAGTAGACTTTCTCTGTATAAAGAAATCTCTTGGTATGCTTTTCCCCAGGCTATGTTTTCTTTCTCAAAACCAAGCTTACCCAAGTTGTCACCAAGGTTAAGGCTCTCTTTGTAGAACGCTTCTCCAAGCTTACTCATTTTGGCAATTTGTTTATCAGTCATCGCAATGCCCATTTTTTGTTCTGCGAGCAACTCCATTCGACTCTCAATTAGGTTATTGACTTCTTCAAGGTTTTTGTACCTCTTCATATTAAAAATAACCTCGTCTTTACGATACTTCTCATCAAGGTTGTCACGGACCCAATTCTTTAGAGCATCTAGTTTCTTCTGACCGGCAGCTCTCTCGAATCGATCATTCAATCTCTTAGCATCTACCTCTGACACTACTTGCTTGAATACATCAACACGCTCAGTAGGAGTCATGTCTACGAGCTTTCCTATCTGTCCGTTTTCAGACAAGCTTGTAACCACCTCTTTAAGACGTGCGATATTTTCTTTAGGAATACAATAGTTAGTGTCAGCCATATTAGCAAGTTAAATCGTCGAATAATTTCTGAGCATCTTGTACCTTAAAAGCTTTTTTAGTCACACTGTCAACTTCTTTCTTAACTGGAGCGTACACTTTGGCATTATACGCCTTACTAGGGCTACCCGCACGTGATATATCCTCAGATGTGATTGATATTTTTTTAAGTCTAGCCGCCATCACTGTTTCAAGAAATTCAGTCTCTGGATTAGACAGGCCAAAAGCTTTAAACATATTAAGACCTTGAGCAATGTCAGTACCTAGTACACGCATCTTTGAGAGTAGGGCAGACTGTACCGCTGTGTCACCTCGATCTTTAGCTGCTTGTGCAAACTCCATCAAACGAGCAGCTCGCTTTGGTAGTGGTTGACCACCATCAAGAGCCTCAGTTAAGGCTTTGGTTGGGTTCTTAGTGATAGCCTTACCAGCTTCATCAAGCTCACCTTTGATTGTAATAGCATCGTAAAACTCATCAATCTTGTTGCCGTCAGGTAGCGACTCATTGATTCGAAGAGCCAGTTTTGACTTAGGACGTTCTTTTGATGTAGGAGTTGTTTTTGTTACAGCTAAAGATTCTTTTTGAACATTTGCTTTATTCCAAATACTTGTTAGTTCAGACTTCGTTTTTACTTTTACTTGGTCGGTAAAGACACCAGTGTTTGCAATAATTTCGTCTTGTCCAGGCAGTCCTGAATCTTTAGAAAAAGTAATTTCATCTTTATCAGCCAAATTTTTTAACAAATTACTTTTTATTTTTATAGAATTAATTGAACCTTCTGTGCCAGCAAAAACTTGTGCGTGTGCAGGATTAGGAGTCCAAAATTCTCTGTTTTCTAAAACATTTTTATTTCTTGTTGTCGATAAACCTCTATATAAAGTAATTTCTAAATCAGGAACATCTTGTCCTTTTTGATAAGAATTAATAAATTTTTTGTAATCAGGTTGACTGTTTTTACTAAACAGTTGAGAATCTACAAAATCTTCAGCCGTCTTAAAGTTCTTAGATTCAGTCTCTAGTAAAGAAACTACTTCATCCACCTGCTTTGACGGTGCAGGAACTTCAGCCTTATTCATTGCCTCCCTTAGTGCGTTTCTTGTTTGGATAAAGGCCGGGTCGGTTGCTCTTCCTATCTTCCGTTCTGCTTCAAGAGCTGTAGACATAGCATTTAGTTTGTCTCCAATCGTACCAAACCTTGTGGTAGGTGCTTCAGTTAGAGTGTCGAGTGATGTGCCAATCCTGTTCATTCTATCTGTATACACTTGAGGAGTAATCTTTTCGTTAGCCAACAAGTCAACATTCTTTTGGATTTCAGTGGCTATGTGTGTGCGAATACCAGTCTCACTAGTGTCAGATAACAAGCCCATGTTCAAATCGCTAAAAGCCTCTTGAGCTCCTTTTGATAAAGTAACTTTACGAGTAAGTCGAACAGCCAAAGAAGAAAGCCCAACAATATCTACAGCGTTGAGAATAGGTAGGAACACTTCTTCAGTTGACCCTTGGAGTAAGTTAAGAAACCTCTTGTCAGGTCGTTGAGCATCTAGCTCTTCAATTCGACCAACAGCAGCTCTGCTCATTGGTTCAAACGTAGACTGTACATCAACGTCACCGCCGGTTAAGTTAGGCTCATTGACTATTGGCCTGTTTGTTTCGATGTTACTTCCTTTAACTGTAGCTGCTACTTTAAATCCAGCAACCACAATGTCCTCCATCGATCTTGAGGCAATGTTTAAAAAACCTCGTGTGAAGGCATTGTTTGCTCCACCCATCCTAGCTTGTCTTTGGGAGAAAGGTAGTCTTACAAGTTCTCTCTTTTTTTGTCTATCCCGTAAAGCATCAAAAGCCACATTAGCTTTTAGTGGCTGGGGTGCTGGTTGGTCAGTTGGTCGTCCAAAGTTTCGAGCTTTTTCGATATTAAACCCGCTACTCTTCTGCGATGATTTTGCTTTGTTTATATCAAATGCCATATTTAGGATGTGAGAGCTGCAACAATATCGTCTATAGACATATTCTGGTCCATTGCATTTTGTATAACTGCTTGCATTTCAGGTGTCTCTAACAGTCGGGTAACATCTTTTGTCTTTCCAGTTAGTGCTTTTGATTGTCCTGAAAGGTCAGACTTGTTTTTAAGATTTTTTAATTGCTCTGGAGTTAAGGAGTCAATGATTGATGTTGTTGTTTCTTGGACAGTAGGTGGTACAGCTTCTACTTTACTAAGTATTTCTGTGGCCGACATTGCTGTTGCTAGAGCAAGCCGTTGAGAGGGGTCATCCATAGCAGATAGCGTGGCTTCAATACCATAAGAACCAATACTTTCTTCAATTAATGGTATGTCTTTAATATCAATTCCTGACCCTAATAAAGCGTCTCTTTTAGAGTTACTAAAACTAAACAAGTCTTCTTTTTCAACCTTCGTTGCTTTGGGTTGCTCTCTAAAGATTTTATCAACTGCTAATTTCTCAGTGGCAGTCAACATACCTCTAACTTCTTCTGTGTAGCCATTTTCACTTATATAAGAGCTAAGAGCACGTATGTCGCCTAAATTCATGCCAGTACCTAGTAGAGAAGCGTTCTGGCTTGGATTAAACTTGAATCCATCACTAGTCTCAGGAGTAACATTTCCTAGGAACTTGTTGATTGTATCAACATCTACTTCGCCTCCAAGTGCTGAGAAGATGTCAGCTACTGTTGTAGCACCACCTTGAATGGCTGTGAAGATGTCTCCTTCTGTTTGAATCTTGGCTTTCTTTGTAGCCTCTTTTTCATTGACAGCTTTGGTTTTAGCTAAGTGATCTTGTACTCGGTCATAGTTTTCTTGTTCGATATTTCTAAGTTCTTGTGCTTTCAATTGCACTAAATCAAACTGAGAGTTACGTGCAGCTTCCCTGGCTTCAAAAATAGTTTGCTGTTTACGAGACTCTAAAGCTTGTAGTTCTGTCCGGTGACTCTTAGCTAGGTTAAGCAGTACGCCGGTAGCAGAACCTGAGAAGCCTAAGTAACCTCCAGCAGCAGCCAGTCCAACTGATGTCTGACCTGTTTCAGAGCCTTGACTAGCTTTCAAATTCTCCCTATCTATTTTTGCTTGCTCGTTAATATTGCTTAGTTCGTTTTTAAGACCCTCTTGTAAAGATTTTATTTCCTCATCTAAATATGTTAAATCGTTTACTACTTTTGAAGCAGCATCAATAGTATCTACTGCTTCTTTTTCATCTTTAACAACAATGTCGTCAGAAACGATAATGCCGTCTTCGGGAGTGACATCGTTAGCGGCAAGGTTTTCTGTTTCAGCCGTAAGGTTTTGAGCAAAGGTTCCTATTGGAGTAAGGAAACCTCGACCTTCCATAAAATCACCTTCTCTAATACCTTGTTCCTCAAGGTCTAAAATCTGTCTGTCTGTAAGAGGACTGTCTATTGTACCAGCGCCAGTACGCTTTGTTTGGTCTACATCGTCGCCTGAACCTGATGATTGTGAACCATCAGTAGCCCTGTCTTGACCAACTGTATCAATATTACCAGCACGAAGGTTGTCAGATGCTGACATACCACCAGCAGAAAGAGCTACTTGTCGGTCTTGTCTGTCTTCTCTAGCTTTCTTAAACTGAGCAATTAAAGATGCTCTAAATGCTGCTGATGACCCTCCGCCTCCGCCTCCTGCGAGATTGAAGTTAGCGTTTTCTAGTTCTTCTCTAGACCGAACAGCATCATCAGAACCTGCTCCTGCTGCGCCTTCGTTTCCTGAGCCTGAAAAGCCTCCAGCAAAGTCATCTCCACGAGCAGAGCCCCCGCCTCCTGAATTATTAGCTAGATTAATTGAAAGGTCTCTTAGTTCTTGAGATGGTCCTGATGAAGTTGATGCACCAGCAACAGACCCGCTTGAGCGTTTTTTTCGAGCCTTGGTTTGTGCTCGTCTTTGTATTGACCTTGCTCGTCCGGTTAATCGTGCCATATTAGTAGAATTCAGTTACGATTACGATACCGCCTGCACCTGCTCCACCAGTTGCGAATTCATCATTCGCCGCCAAAGCTCCACCTCCACCTCCTCCATAACCACGACCTGCTCCTCCATTAACAAAGGTGTCTGTTTCCCCTGCCCCTTTCCCCCCAAATCCTAGTGGCGAGTTTCCACCAGACCCACCTGCCCCATCCCTGTCTATTCCTGTAGATATTGCAGGAGACCCGTCACCTCCCTGTATATTTATATCGCCACTGGCGGCAGTCCCACCGTCTCCTCCAGCTCTGCTCGTTGAAGTGGTACCTCCGTTTGCCGTTGCCAAGATACCAAAGCTAGATGCACCAGCAGCAGCGCCCACTGTAACTGTTTCTGTAGCTCCTAATGCAGATGCAAGAATTAGTTTTTTGGAATATCCACCTGCACCACCGCCACCACCTGTTGATATAGAGCTAGACGAAGATGTCACACTGTCACCGTTCCCTCCTCCCCCCTGTACTTCAACCACAACATATTTAAGCCCCGCATCCTTTGTCCAAGTACCTGATGAGGTGAAGGTTACTACTTGTGGGGTTGGGAAATAAGTACCATCTTCGATAGCAACGAGGATAGCTTTTTCATCAGTGGTTGGTACTCTTCCATCATTTTCTCCCAAAGCGATTGGCACCGCTGGGTCTACTGGTGCTGTAGACATTCTATTTAAACCTAAAAGAGAGGTTGTTGCTGGTATACCACCAGCAATAACAGCAGCTTCAAAAGCTGTCTGAAGTGTCTGGAGCATTTGCGGTGTGTCTAAACCTAGGTCTACTTGGGTGTCACCTTTGGTCCAAGCTAGTTTATTTGCTTCTACTTCTGTTGTTACATCTCCAGTAAACTTTAGTCCACGTCGAGTAATTGTGATACTTGCGTCTGCAATCGTAGCTGGGTCATACTCAAAAATTTCTAACACAGTGTTGTTAGGGTTACGTAAAAGTCCGTAAGCTGTAGAGCCAAAATCAGCAGCAACTAAATCAACACCATCCCATCCTTTTATGTTGTTTGTTTTTAACGAAGTAGAAGCCGCTGTGATTGAAGCTGCTAATGTTTTTGTGGGTACGCTTGTGTATTTGAGTGACATATTCTAAGTATTATACATTAATTAAATGGTTTTTATCTTGTTCATGTTGACAGACGGTGTTTCAGTCATCATTAAACCAAAACGGGTTGTCTCATGATCTTGTGAAACTCCAGAAGAGGAAATACCTACAGAGAAGTAGTTGCCGTAGATGAATGGGAAATAAACTCTTGCTGAGAAGTGCCTCCTACCATCTTCATCTAAATCAGAAAAGTTTGTCACTAAAGTCTGGATTCCAAGTGGAGCATCTCCAAGGTAGATGTTTGAACTTTCTCCATCGAGAAAACCTCCTTCATCTGCCGCAAAAGTAAAGTTGACTGAAGGAGAATCTGTAAAATCTTTCCAAATTTGGTATTCAATTGTAGTCCCTCCTCTAATGTAGCCCTCAATATGAAGACCGTTAAAAGCTTGTTGTTTTGCTTTTGAGGCTGATAGGTTGAAATAATGAGTAGCCACTTCAAAACTGTAGCCAAATTCATTTGCTCCTTCTACGTCAACATTTTTGTTGTAAAACATCTCGTATACGTCAGCACTTTGTGATGCCCCATACACATACTTATCGTTAAACTCAGTAATACCAAACGCAGGAATATCCCAGAAACCTTCAAAGGAATCAGTATTTTTGTTAAAAATTAATACAACATCGTTTGCAGTTGATTCTTTAGATAGTTTTAGCGGTACGTAAATTTTACCAGCTCTTTCAATACCTCGGCCAACACTAGACGTGTCAGCTTGGGCTAACCATCGTTTTATTACGTTACCAATGTCTTGAGTCTGAGGACGAATGTCTTGTGAACGTACACGCCCGATAGAAGTAAACTGCTTTGAACCAGTAAAGAAATACAAGTCGTCGTTTCCTCTAGTGATTTTACCCACTGAGCCAGCTCCCGGCTTTAGCGGTTCTCGAACTACAAGGTCATCAGCATCTTGTGTGTAAACAATAGCTTCAATATAGTCACGCTTAAAAATATATGCAGTATTTTCTTGGGCTACAACATCAGTAATTTCACCACCACCATACGGTGTGGATATGATGTCTCCTTCTCCTGCTACTCTTGTCCCTGAGAAAGTATAATCAAGAGGATTGTTTATTTTTGAAATAAACGCTGAAGAACCTGAAGCATGTCCTTGTAAATCGCCAGAAGCATCACGATGAAGAGCTGACCTAACTCCACCCATAATAAGTCTACCTAAGTAGTTAGTAAATCTGTTTCCCCTTGGATTTGCTTCGTATTCAACAGGCACAACAGTAATTAAAACATCATCATCTGAAGCGTGAGCTTCAGACACTGTAATAGTGGTTGCTGTGGGTACGGCTGAGTAGGCGAGAGTTGTTCCGTTGTAGATAATTGTTCCACTGGCAGGAATCTCTAATCGTCTAATCTCAAATGTTGCATTACCAGGATCTCCACCAAGTGAGTCGAAGGTAATCGAAGTTCCGTCATTAGATGTGATTTTCCTTATTTTGCCTGATTGAGCACCACTGGTTACGTGCACATAAAATGTAACCCATTGACTAGCGGCCCACGTAACTGTAGATACTGTTAGTTGTGTGGCACTACTTGATGTCCCTGTTTGAGCTTCGTAAACATCCGGTAAAAGAGTTGAGTCTACCGTCAAGGTAGTGTCGCCAGCAGTAACAGCTCCGTTGAGACGAAGTATAGCCCCTTCCCATGAAAAGAATTTATCAAACTGATTACCACCTACTAAGAGGTTTTTGTTTGATGTGTTAAACAATGAGTGTACAAAACCAAATTCTTTATCGGCTGTAAAACCGTCTTTAATCCTAAACCAACCTTGGTCTGTGTGATTTTTAGAGTAACCCTCTAATTCATCATCATAAGCTTTTAACAAAATTTCATTTGCTTCAAAAGACTTTTTAAATGTATACAAACCTTTAACTGAAGACCCTGATGTGTTTTTAGTTCCAAGTAATATCGTACCCGGACGTGGGGAAATACCACCGCGATCTGTGACTTGAGCATTACGCATTTTACGCAGGGAACCGAAAGGAGCCTTCGTAGTGTCGTCAGACGCTTGAAAGCCTTTTGAGAAGTCTGCTAAGTCGATAATCAGTTCTTGTTGAGCCATGATTATTGCTGATTATATGTGGTGATTATCAATTGTGATTCGTCTGGATTGTTTTGACCGTAAGTTGCTACGGCTTCTTTGTAGGACTTCTCAGCTCTGTCGATAGTGTTTTCATCGTTATTAGTTTCCTGTAAACCAATGTGTTTAGCTTTAGCTAAGAAAAGAGGATACTCTGACTCGTCAGCTAATAGTAAGTCACTTGATGTTGTACTTTTTTGTATATAGACTCCGGCTGATGTTTGCCATCCGTACTTACTGTAATAAGTAACATCATGTCGCTGACCCTTCATGATTGTAAGCCAATCAAACTTGTAGTCAGTTTCAATCACCTTGTCAGTATCTTTCGTCATGTAGATAGCCGCATAGTTAATACTAGTCTTAGTGACTGTTCCTTGTTCTACAAGACTTGTCAGGTCAAACCTTAATAGATTCCATCCTGCCACAAAAGCATTTCCATCATGTCGAGCTGTGATTGTTTGAGTGAAATAATTACTTGCATCAGTCCCTAGTCTTAATTTGTAGTTAACGATATCTGTAGGACTGTTAATCTTCGCCCACACAAATACAGAAGAATCTCCTCCTAAGAAGTCAGTAATATCAAATTCATTTATGTCTGTATTTACTAGACCGGCAGTAGTGTCAGACGAAGCATCAATGTCAAAGCTAAGTGATCCTGCTCCTTTGATGTAATCATCTCTATCTGCTTCTACGTTATCTGCTCCACCAAAAGCTGTCCAAGAACCTAATGAGTCAAGCTCTGAAATAACTCGCTCACTAGTTGATAAATCTGCATTAATTAAAAGTGTTCTAAGCCCGTTATAGTCATCAATGGCAATGTCACCAAGTGTGGGTCGGTTGTTAAATTGCTCAACTGTAACCATGTTAAAACTGTCTTCATAGTTTTTGGCTTGTGCAGGAATGTCAATTATCTTGTAGTCACGCAGATCAGAAGGTGCTGCGTATTGATAAATTGAAGGGAACAAGTGGGGAGCTAGTGACATTTTACGACGAGTAGACCTGATTGCAATATCGTTATGTACCTCACGAACTACTTCGTTAATAAAATCTTCTTGTGAGGAGATCATTCCAATTTTGCCAAATATCTTACGATTAGTATCGCTAAGTAATTGGGCTTGAGTGTAAACAAAAGTCATATGTAACCAGATTATAACACATTAATTGTGGTAAAAACCAATCAACCTTGGGTAATCTAAATTAAGTATTCGTTTACTGATTTCACAATGCTTAAAATTTGCTTCATTTGTTTCAAAGCTGTACCCATTGGTCCATGTCACTTTTGCATAGTGGTGTACTCCACTATTTGGATAATAAAACACAGCAAGACTTCCTATATTAGATTGAAGATTATTTAAAATGTATTCTGTATGAGGAAGGTTAGGGAAAAATAGTTCCTTTTGATATAGATAACAATTACACTTGAGACTTTTTTCTATAGTGATTACGTTTTCTTTTTCAATTGGATCATTCCAATTTTTATATGTAGGCTCAGTTGTACCTAATAAAGATGCAATGGCTAATGTAGACGCAAGATATATTATAAGCAATAATTAATTCAATCAGCCAGTACGGTCATTCAGTATCTCTTACAATAAGTCTACCAACTTAGAGTGTTATGCTAATAGTTTTTCCACAAATATTAAAAATAACCTTAAAAATGTATATTGACACTTATTTTTATTTGTTTTATACAAAAAAGCACCCCATCTCCGAAGTGCTTCTTGTTTATTTACCCTCCACAGGGATTATCTACAGACGTAGATTTTAATAACGGCTCAAAAATATAAGAGCACTAAAATAGTATATCAGATTATTTTTCGTCGAGGTAATCTTCTAAAGTCACTGTGGTTTTTCCCCAACTGTAGACTCCTGAAGCTACTCCAGAGATTGCTAGAGTGTAAGTAGAAAGTGCGATTGCAATTGCTTGCCAAGGATCTGACCACTCAACCAACAATGCTGAAAACCCAATAGCGAGTACGAAGTTTACGGCAATTGCTTTACTTCCTAAATCTGGAACAAAAGTCTTAATGGCTTGGATTATTAAAAGTACCATTGGGCCAAGTGTAGATGCAATTATTATTTCTGGTGTCATATTTATTTAGTTATGTATTTTATAAGTGAGGTCACGA
>Ga0306898_1000261_pt1 | contig 21727 bp, 43 predicted proteins | sample AntRauMFilla1564_FD_190424 | JGI IMG/M metagenome (GOLD analysis project Ga0306898, IMG submission 190424) | Saline lake microbial communities from Rauer Islands, Antarctica - Metagenome Filla 1 #564 (v2) (version 2) | ecosystem: Environmental > Aquatic > Non-marine Saline and Alkaline > Saline ...
AACCAGCCACATCTGGTACTCGTGTAGTTCAATCATACCTATGGTATCTGCGCCATTATAAAGGAAGGTCATGGAGTTCATTTGTTCTATGTTGTTATTAACGAAAGCAAGAAATTCCCAGAGTTTAAAATCGAATGCCTGTTCGTATTCAGGTTGGATATCCACAGATATCAAATTAACACCAGCAACGGCATTTATACCTGCGGTTTCCAACATTCTATTACGTTGAACTTCTCTTAGGAGTCCTGCTTTTCTCATTGTATAAAGAATTTAAACGGATGTAATTTAAACAGGTTTTGTCGATATGCTTCAAGGTCGTAGGTTTTTTCCGATGCTATGCCCTGATGTTCTCCACTAAAGCCATAGCTGGCACTGAAGACATCAGTTCCTATTCTTATCCAACACACGAATGCCGAGGCATCCATGACATCGGTTCTAAGCACTTGTTGAAAATCGGCATGAACGAAATCTTTATCATGTTGTGCCACGTATAGATTTCCACGTCTATCAGTGACTGCTCTCACACCGATTTCGAAATTCTTTAAAGACTTGGGGTTTTTGTATACCTGAACCCGTTCTTTTTTACCATCTACAATTGCTCCTACAAGTTGTCCGTTTTCTGGATTGTTGTTCTGAGCTTGTTGCCGTTGTTGAAACTGTTTTTCGAATTCCTGTTCTTGGTTAGCGATTCCAAATCGTTTCTGAGCATAGCTATCACCGACACCTTCATTAAAGCATTTTATTTCTTCTTTTATAAGTTCAGTGATATTCATGTACATAAATACGTACATGCGTGATTAAAAAGCTGTATCAGCGATTCTTTTGATTTTATTTTTTGCCATCGGTCTTGGTTTTATTCTGGTAAATCTTCTAATTCATCACCGAAATCCGTACTGGTCTGAGTTGGCAAGATATCTGGTGGGTTACCAGTGCTGTCGTAATCAATAATAGGTTCACCTGCATCTAAATCGATTGGTATCTGTTCTTCTGTGGGAAACGGGATATCAACAGGAAGGTCGGTTATTTTTTTATGTCTGCCGTACCATTCTTCACGTTGTTTCACAGCAGCATTGAAGTTATCCAAGCAAGTCTGTAAGTATTTCGCCAAAATAAAGTCTGGGGTATCGCTGTCATTTTCCAAGCTATGGATGTTAATGAGTTCAGCAAGTTCTTTTTCAAATTGTGTTTCCATAATATTTAATTTATATTTCTTCTAAATTTCTTAATCTCAAACACATGTTCTTCGAGATGATATCGTTTATCTTTTACTCTTTCGTTCCACAATGGTTTACAGACTTCACAAAGACAATCTGGTGCATCATGTACACAAACCACTTTTTCCAATAACGGGTCATATGTTACCCAGACTTTCTTAGCCATTATTTAAAAAGTTTAGAAATAAGTTCCACAATCCAATGTAATACATAAGCACCCACAACCGCTATTAAACCCATTACGTGTAATGTTAGGAGTCCATACATCCCTGCTTCGGCTTGAGGCAACACATTGCCTTCGATTGTTACTGTTGCAGTAAAGAATGTCCAGATACAAACAACCAGATATAATATAGGTGCTATAAGCCATCGGTTTTTAATTAAAAACCTGTCTATCTTTGGTTTGGCTGCCTCGACTTTAACATCATCACCAAAAGCCAGACTAAGGTCTCCACCCGCACGTTTCAAATCTTCGCCTGTGGGTATGCCGAAATCCATCTTCTTATTTTTCCTAAATATTCTAAACATCGTGACCCAGTTTATTTCGATATTCTTGTTTTTCTTCTTTACTGAGTGCATTGAGATATGTTTCACAGTTTTTCAGGCATGTCAGTACGTCATCGAAAATCTCACTACGATGTATACTAGGTATTTCCCAATAAACTTTGGTTTCCCACATACGGTATTTGTTTTGGCTTAATACGTTTTTAATTTCGATAGGTACTCCCGAACCCATGACACGATTCACACTAGATTGTATGGCATCCTGAGTCTTCTCGATTACCAGTTCTTTGTAGTGGTTATCACATAGGGTTCTGTACCAAGGCATGTTGTGATACAGTTTGCCCTTCTCACCACAGACCTCGCAGGTTTCGTAACTCAGGTTCTCGTACTTCGTGATGATGTCGTGAATCTCATCACTACCACTACCAATATAAAAACACAGACCCCCGAACTTTTCTTTGATTTGCGTGATGTGTTTATCCCAACCAGCAACCAGTAGTTCCGCTATGCAGTCATGTAATAGCTGTAACCAGCCATCACCTACACTACAAAAATGTCTGGACATGATTGGGTCACGGTCTTCTCCCCAACCATTGACGAGACCCCCAATACTCTTTAGATATTCTTTGAATTGTTGTTCTGACATAATGTTTCTTGATTTTTTCCGCTTACGTAATAACAATTACTTACATTTACTCCGAGTTGCACGATATCTGATGCACACATGCTTTCATGCACCCCGATTTCATTTACGCCACCAAGTGCTCTGATGCACACACGGTATTCCACATCGTATTTGTTCTCTGATTTCCCCGTAATATGAATGTTACCCACTTTTCCTTTGATAACAAATACCTCTCCTATCTTGAGATGGTGGTCGCTGTTGTTCTGGTCGATGTAATCGGGTTCTGCGCTTAGAAAATACACAGTGTCTCCGACATCGAATTTGGTTTTGACTTTCATAATATTTTATAATTTTTTATAATCTTTAGGGAACCGGACGGCTTCGCTCTTATATCATGACAACTTAAACTCTGGGTTTAGATTATCATGCGGATTTAAAGTTATTTGGTTGGTGCTTGGCAACTATCGCAACCCTCACCACTATCAGACTCCACGTCCCGCATATTGACTTTCCTGCCTTTTTTTACGACCTTGAGTCTGCCTTCGTCCACCCATGCGCTGTCGGGGTACTTGCCGTCTTTTCCCATTGTTGGTTGCACCAGATACTGGTCGCATCCCGTGATGTAGCGTGCGTGTCCACCGACTACGCCTTTAAAACCTGTTATCAAGTCCTGTACTTCGATTCCGAATTCAAATTTTGCAATAATATCCACTATTTTTTATTTTCTTTTGATTTATCATTTATAGGCGTGCCATTGGGTTTTAAATTAAAAACTCTTTCATCTACTATTAGCACGAGTTTATTGTTTTGACCCGCATTGTAGTAGAAATGGTGTGTTGTTGCCACGTTTCCCACGGGGTCTTGGATTTCCAGTTTTAATTTTCTATTAGTCATTCTTCTCTCAATGTTTTTACCAGTACTTTAATCGCATTAAATTCTCCCCATGTTAACTGTATGCGTTCGGATTTCCTGCCGTTAATATCCACATCAAATCCCTCACCGTTTTTCCATTCCGTGATTTCGATGTAATCGTGTTCCTTACCGAAGTAACAAAACTGTTTGAGTAAAGCGAATCTCGTTCTTCTACTGTGTGTTGTGATTCGACCCACAACGCTTTTCTTCCTGTATCTATCGATATTGGGTTTAGTTATCACTGGTTATATTTAATAATGTACGTAATTCCAACTTGAGTTGTCTCCTGCCCATTAGTTTCAGAGCGTCTCCCATTCTACCGAGTATCTCGTCATCACCCATTTCGTTGCCATCAATCTCAAAACGCTGACCATTTACGCCATCAAAAACCACATATTTTTTTTCAAGCGAATCATCAAAATTCGTTTCGGGATTAAATGGTAAGCCGAGTTTCTGTCCGAGTTCTATGATTTCTTTGGTTTTCATGTCTTATTCTTTCCTAACGGTTATCTGATATTCTTTTCCAACTTCCATTCCCTTGTTTTCGAAACCGTGTTCGGCTTCCACGACATATTTTAATTGAAACATGTTATTGGTTTCCAGTACTTCGTATAGCGTATATGTTTTTAACATGGTAACAAATATATGGAGAATAAATTAGATATGCAAGGATTTAAACAAAAAAAAAGGACAGCAGATTGACTGTCCCCTGATTCTGTTCTGATATCAATTATAATTCCTTACTTAGTATCTGTGCTGCGTCATTGAGTTTACGCACCAACGAGTTTTCATAGAGTCTTTCCACAACTGAATTTCCGTACATCTGGTCAATCATGCTGTCACCAAACATTTCCATAACCTTACTGTCTTCGTCCATGAAATTAATTCGGGCGTAGTCAAACATTTTTCCCACAACAGTCCATTCCCACATTTCATCAATAACGGTGTGGTCGTGCATCTCATCTACCCTCGACATGTGTTTCAGTCTATCGGCTTTGCTCTGGTCATGCATTTCCATGATATTACTATCGCCTTTCAACACACCGATTCTCGCATGGTCACGCATTTCACCGACTTTGGCTCTACCATACATCTTAACGATTTTCGAATAGCCCTGCATTTCCTTGACTTTAGCGAAACCCATCATTTCATCAACACGACTTCCGTCTTTCATTTTACCGATAAACGCATCGTCTGTCATGTGTTTAACCACCGTGGATTCATCAATATTATTAACTCTGGCTTCATCATACATGGCGAAAATCACACTATGTTTGGCTTCTTCAACACGTGTCATCCTATTCATTATCACGCCATCATGCAATAAGAGTTTTTTTCTACCCCTGATAATCATGTTAGCGATTACGTCTTTGAGTTCCGACATGACTTTCTTCTGGAAATCACCTGTGAACCAATCGGGAAAATATAGTTTATTATTTATTAACGTGTAGTTATCCACGTCATCAAGTCTATGACTTTCTTTTGGTCGGTATTGACCCACAAAATAATCTTTTTCAGCTATCTCAGCAGGACTCAAATACTTATTTAAAAGGTCTCTGTGACCCGAAGCAAATATATCGTGAATAACTGTGCCGTCTTTTTTTACGACTACGGGATAAAAATTTTCCATAACTACACTTTACCATAAATACTCGGAAACCCAATAACTATTCAACACCCGTTTGTTTTTCTTTCTCAATACCGTGGTTTTCTGGTTTCAAGACAATGGCAAGCACCAGATACAAGATAATCATTGGGGGTGCTGCGAATATCGTGAGGATAACCCATAATATTCTAAGTCCTACGGGGTCGATATCTGGGTCGATATATTTACTGATTCCCGCACATACACCAAATATTCTTTTTTCTTTCCCACTTACTTTTCTCAATCTATACATGGCTTTCAGTTTTTACAGTGTCTGTTATGAATGGCTCGGTCATCCAGTCTTCAAGTACGAGTTCGTCTTCCTGAACAACATTTTTATTTGATTCGCTTTTCACCTCACTTATTATTTGAGACGAAATGAGTAGTAATGTGATTAATATAAGCGTCCCAATGATTTTATTTTTATTCATAATTACGTGTTTAACCAGTATTAAACAAACGCAATGCCAAACCACATAAGTCTTTAATTAATAGAAATTTATATCGAATTTGGATTTTTAATTATCGTTCGAATTCGAACACAGTTGTACGAAAACGTAACCTTTTCAGATTATTTTCGTATAATATCATTAAAATAAAAACTAATTGATATGCCTTGCGGTAAGACACATGACAAAATAAGTACCATAACTGCGCCAATAGTGGGAATCGGTGCTTATCTCATCACATCAGACATTAAAATCACAATGGTTTTGATGTTTACCTACGTTTTCGCATCATTTATGTTTAATGGTGACCTTGATACCAATAGCAGACCATATAATAGATGGTGGTTATTTAAAATGATTTGGATTCCATACCAATTGATGTTTGAACACAGAAGTACTTGGACACATGGTCTGATTATTGGAACAATTATTAGATTATTATATCTTGGAGTCGTACCGTTTATATTTATTTTACTTAAAGGAAACCTTGAGATAATTAAATCATTTAACTTCAATATCATCGTGTTAATGTTTATTGGTTTGGAGTTGGGTTCGGCAAATCATACAATTAGTGATAAAATATTTTAAAAAAGTGTAACCTTTTCAAATATTATTCGTATAATTGCATAGTTCTTTAAAATATTGATGATAAGAAAAACCAACCGTTAATTTCGTCTCGAAAGAGCAGGAGACCCGTAAGGTGTGATGGTGCAAGTGTTAGCATTAGCGAATCCATAATAGGTAATAGCAGATGTCAGGTTTAGAGACCTACTCACACAAGATGCAACTCTGACGGCAATGGTGGTACAGGGGCGATTCCTTTCGCCATAGGGAACTGTATCAAAACCCGATATTGGGTGAATAAAAGCATTTGTTCAGCTAATAACTTGCGGTGTTTAATAAAACATGTGATATCGGGTTTTTAAAATGGTGTTGTATGCCGAAGATGGCAAGGCAACTTGTCGGTGAAAGGTCAAACTGAAGTACCGCAAGACATCACGTAGGTTCAATTCCTACCAGCACCACTAAGTTTGGGGTCTGTATAAAACTGGCAGATAGTCCAGTCAGACGAGTGGTTTACAATAGATACGCTTAACCGACCCAGAGATGTTGGAATCTGGTTTAATACTATAAAAGCTTAACTGACCGATATAGTTCCAACATCTCCCCAAACTTTTTAATTTAAATAATGTAATGTCATGAAAATAAAACATCAAGCACCACATTTGGATAAGATAAAACATTTAGATGTTGAAGATAGAAAGGCAATTAAATCTTATGATGCTACGAGAAAACGTAAAATAAGAGCTAAAAAAGATGTCAATGATGAATAAAGAATGGTTTGACAATTATTTTAAGGAACAATGGGATGAGGTTAAAGATTGTGATATCGATTTTAGTCAACACGAACCCATTAGCACTGCTAATTCTTTACATATTTTTGAAGAAAGATATTGTATTGGTGACGATGAATACAGACTACTATATGCGATAGGTGATGATTCAAATACACCTATGATAGAAATACTTAAAAAGAACGAAATGGAAGATAAAGACATTAGAGTTAAAGGCGGTGAGGAAATGATGTTCGAAGCATCTAAAGCCATTATTTTAATTAGGCTTGAGAAACGTAAACAAGAATTGGAAGACCTTGCTTGGCAAGTATTTCAGGACACTACTGGAATTAGTTTCAGGCGTGAACTCACTGCTGAAGAAAAGAAAAGTGTGACTGATGTTCCTGAGTATCAACAATACCGAGATAAGGCTAAAAGACTTTATGCCAAGAGATTGGCAAAGCGAGAGAAAGCCGTCTTGAATAAAAAATATCCAGTCATTGATGTGCCAGCTTCTGGACAGCGTAGAAGGATGGGTGGAGCATATACTCTGTGTTTCGTGTATTCGAAATTCGATGGTAACTTCGTTCTCAGGGGATATTCAGCAGAAGTCGAAGAATATCTGAAAAAGAATTACACTCATTATTTTTATAACCTGTCTTTATGGTATCACGGTGACAACAGAGATATCTGGCGTTTTTGGAAAGATGATGTTATGGTTCATCAACCACATAGGGATTCAAAAATCTTTAAAGGTAAAGACCGATGGAAATGGCAGGTCAAACCATATACTGGTTGTCATTCATGGGATGATGATTACGAGGAAAAAAAGAAACTTGCTGAAGAAAAACAGCTATGGTTTAAGCGAATGCCCAAGCGTTGGATTCCAGAATTCGATGAATTATAATCATCTGATTTTTAGTTAAATATTAGAAATTATTAGAAAAAATAAGCCACACTCCTTACGGGATGTGGCTTATTCATTTATAAACAATTTTGTTTACTTTTTCTTCTTTTCTCGTTGTTGTTTAATGAATGCCTTTACGACTTTATCTGCCCCCAAGAATTTCCAGAAAATCCAATACCCTAAGAGGATGAATCCCCATAAGCCAACGATTCCTGCTGCAACTGCTACACCTGCGTTATCGAGTTGTCCATATGCAAATAGTACGATAACCACGTTTACTATTTGAAGCCAAGACTTCTTTAACCAAGGCAATGCTGTTTCTTTCGCCCATTTCTTAATCTTTTCCCAAAGTGCTTTTAATTTGTCCATTTTTTTCTTTTTTTATATAGTTATTATCTGAGTTAATAAATACTGACCAAAAAAAATGGCGACCATTACAGTCGCCATTCCAATCAAGAGCAGTGGTCTATGCTACTCATGCTTATGTATATTCTTCTATTCCTTAATCTTAAGTGTTGGTTCAACAAATACACCATTCCCAATATCAAGTATAAATGGGCATCCTGTTGATTTTTTGTTAGTAAGATACCAAGTATATGTCATATCCTCACATGCGCTCAGACTCTCATATTCGTAATACCAGTCATCACCATCAAAGGTAACCCAACACTCAATACTACCTGCACGAACCTTATTGTATTTATAAGACCCATTCTTGTAAAGTAGTTTCTCGTAATTCGTGTCGTAACTACCCCAAGTAACATCAACCCACACTATATCCAGTTGAGTTCTTCACGGTTACTGAGCCATAGCTATTGATTTCACAATCTGGTTTTGGTGGTTCTACTTCACAGCTTGTGAGTATTACAGCACCGATTACGGCAAGAGCCATTGCAAATCTCAGTAAAATGTTTTTCATGTCTATCTTTCTTTTTAAATTAACATTAAATTCCAAAAGTCCAACCTACGGTAATACCATATGTAAACACTTTGGCGTATTCACACCAACCATATCCGACTTCAGCTTTAAGGTTAAAACCAGAATACCATTGTAATTTATAACCGAGATTAACAATTCCCATTGGTGAAGTTACATCACTGCCCCAAGAACCACCATTATAACTTGTTTCTGCACGATAACCATTCGATGCAAACCCAATAGAGGCATATAAACCACTTTCATCGGGTTTATAATTAGTCCATGCAGCATATGCTGAGAAGGATGTTAGGGGGTCACCAGAACCGGGCATTGTGGTGGGCATTACGCCAGCACCAACAGCAAGATAATTGTATTGGTATTCGACACCAACCATTCCCATTGTCCATGAATAACCACCTTGAACGGTAAATGCAGCGTCTTGTGCATGTCCGAATGTTGCGAATGCGAAGATTGCAACGATAAGTGTTAGAATTTTTTTCATACTTTAATTTTTATGTTTATAATTGATTAAGGATAACAAAGATATATAAATAAATTAAACCACCAAACAATTTACGATAAAAAATAAATATTGTATGATTAATCAACAAATCCAATGGTTGTGATAGTATTTGGGTCGCAAAGCATTTTTACTGTCTTACCATCGACATCGACATGAACAACGACTTTATCATTGATTCGTGCTTCACGATGATATGTTCTTCCTGTTTTACCTGATTTGGTTTCTATCAGATATCCACTATCCTTTGCCATTACAATACCTCTTTTCTATTTTTACCTGCAATTACGATAATACTTAATGTTTTTAAGTCTTTAGGTCTTTCGTAATAATAAACAATTTCCCAACCATCAGTAATTAATTCATCCAGAAATTCCTGAATTTTTTCTTCATCACCAAACTCTTTGGTAAATCTCTTGTATTTAATAAAATTTCCCATAATAAATTCTTTTAGACAAATATAGTGGAAAGCGATAAAAAATACAAGTGTTTTAGTTTTTATATTAAATTAAACTCAAATAAAAAACATAATTATGAGCAAAGAAAGAGACATTGAGATTTTGGAATATAATATTGCCAAACTCGAAGAAAAAATTGTAAGTTTTGAAGAAAATAATGTTTCTCAGAAAAAAATCGATAGATTGGAAGGTAGAAAAGCACGATACGAACAACGGTTGGCTGAAATAGAGTAAGCTAAGAACCAAAAACGGTAGTTATTAATGACTACCGTTTTTTTTCCAGTAAAATCGATAAAAGAATCCTCTGTCCCTATCATAATTCGTTGCCGAAATTACATCTTTACACCAGACATTATATTCCTTTTCTTTATATTCGAGAAATTCATCGATAATTGGAACAATTTCTTGTTCATTTTTTATGTTACCGTCTTCAAACAACTTTTTAATTAAAAGCACTGACCATGCTTTCCAATCCGCATTGACAGTATTATGACTTCCTTGCAAATATGTTACGGAAATATCGATGATATACGCAACATATGGAACAATTTTTTCAGGTAACACCTCTTGTAATACCGCACCATATTTATTTACAAGATTTTGAAACGAATCCAAATCATCTTTAATAAGTTTATCGACTTTATTTGTTAAATCTGTCATATGCACTCTTTGTAATCTGAATTATCTCAACATTACCGTTAAAATCTTCCAGTGTCTTCGCATTGGAATAACTCATTGCGTTTCTCAGGTAATGATTGAAGTTTTCAACCCAACCCTTAAGATGGTATTCCACTTTACGATATCTTGTTACACCTTCCGAAGTCTTGAAGTTGGTTTTACCCATTGCCTTCTGTGCTGCTTTGGTGCTCATACCCCTAAAATATTTTTTTACTGGGTATCCTTTACTAAACAAATAACTTGCCAGCTTCTTATTTATTCTAATTTTATATAAATAATTTTGTGCACAACTCTCTAATGCCTTATTAAATATGCTACCAATCATCACATAATCAGCACCTAATGCCAATGACTTAATAATGTCACTATGGTCTTTCATTCCACCGTCTGCAACTATTGCTGGTGCTATTTTGTCAGGGTTTTCTTTCATGAATTTCCGCTTGGCTTCATACGTTGCACTAATAAGTGATGCCATTGGGTAACCCACACCACTTTGTTTCGTTGTTAAGCATCCACCACCATTTCCGATACCAACCCTGATATAATCAACACATTTGCCTTTGGCATACCAAGTATATGTTTCGGGGTTAGCTATGTTACCAACCATTATAACGATATCTGGTCTTAACCTTTTTATTTCTCTACAATAATCAAAAACCTTTTGCATGTGTCCATTGGCAACATCAATTAAAATATGTGCATCACTTCTAACATTCCTAAAACTTGTTTTAAGTTCGTAATCAAGGTCAGTAAAACCCATACTTATGAATATTCCATGAGGTGGAACTTTATTATCGTAATTTACTGTGAAGTCTTTATATTTTATTGTACGTGGTAATGTAATATTTATTCCAGCATCCAGAAATGTTCTATAATTTGTTTCATTAATTACAGAATCCATTGGTGCTGTAAATAATGGTAATCTTGGTGGTAACTCAATTCCCTTATATCTACTGTTGATATGTGTTTTTATTTTAGGTACGATGAGAATATCATCGAAATCGAATTGCGGTCTTAAATCTTTCATTGTGGTAAAATTAAAAAGAGTGTGTGTTTTTCCTAAAGAAATAAATTATATATATGAATCTTAACACTTAAAATTTAATTCTTAAAAACCTGAATTCTGGACACTTGAACATTCCAATCTCTATCTGATTCAAGTAGTTTAAATTTATTATTTCTGAAATACTCAACAACACACTCCCATGCAGTTATTCTGTTTTATTGTCTTGGGATTTCGAATCGATTTCTCGTTCCGCAATTTGTTCATCGGTCAGAATTTCTTCGGGTGCGTCCCAATCGATTTCGGTGGCGTAATTATATTCATCGAGTTCGTCCTGAATCGCATCTACTTTCCTCTGGAATTTATCCGTTATTTCTTTACGTTCTTGTTCACTAAAATGCACGCAGTAATTCTGAATCTTATCACTGTATCCAGCAACCTGTGCACCCTCTACGACACTCACCTCTTTCCAGAAAGCAATAAGTGCTTTGAGTTCACCGAGAAGGTAGATTTTTGACTGAATTTCTTGATTAGCTACATTAATAGCGTATTTCAAACCAATAAGGTCATCAATTTTAGTGAGAAGCTCATTATACGCCTCAGTAGAATCAAAATTCTCACCATTTTTCGAACCCTCAAGATATGAATTCTTTTCTCTAATTTGTTCCTTAAGTCTGCTGATTTCACCAATCAGATTTTTCTTTTCTTTTAATGCTTTATATAATTTCATTTCGATGTGTTTTTCTGTACAATATTAATAATAATTTATGTGAAATGCAAGACTTTTATATATTAGTTTTCACTCTGAAATCTATCGACCAACCCGTAGGCATGTGTTTGGGTTGCGTGACATCGATGAAATGTCTTCTCCAAAGTTTAACAAAATCTTCAATACTATCTTCAGCAATTAATTTCTGTACCACATGATAACCGTGGTCATATTTAATTCGGTTCTCGCCCTTAAATCTATACATCTCTTGTTCATGTGTTTCTTTAAGTAAGAGATACATTTTATAGAGTTGCACGTAATTATAATTACAAACCGTTTCGAATGGAATACCTGTGTCATCTGAAATCGCCTTGAGTTTCTTCAATACAACGTCTTGACTTACTTTACCATATGTGTTAAATAACGAATGTATGTTATTCAGAAGTATGGCGTTCTTTTTACCAGCTTCACGAAGTTTACCCGTGTATTCCACGTTGAATTCCTTGATGGTCTTTATATCGTATTTGTCGGCAATCTCATCTTTAAAATTGCTGGCTTCTGTTTCATATTCACAGTGTTTTTCATGATGAATTAGAACCACGTCATGATGATTTTTTGATTTATATTCTTCAGGGAAATAACTTCTATAACAATAAGGCACAATGTGATGTCGTTGAAGTCCATCGGAGACCCCAGTGACAACACATATTGTTTTACGAACACTCTTACCAAAAATCTCGTTATTCTCAAACCCGTTTCCCTTTGGGGTGAAAGTCAGTTGGATTTTATCTTTAGCCGTTCTCTTCGCCAGTCCTCTTTCGAGATACCATGTTGCTTTTCTTTCACCGCAGGTAAACATGTGAGTCCCATCGGGATGATAGACCGCCCAATTTTCAGCATTAAGATTTTTGCTTCCGACTTTTAATATGTTATTACGTACTCTATTCTTACTTATTTTGTTCATTATATGCATTCATAAATCGTTCTCTGATGACATTGTAATTACTATTCAATATAAATTCATCGTAATCCTCTCCCAAGGAGTCCCTGAACTTGGTCATAGCGTGTCCGAGTTCCTTCCCCATTAGATTGGGGAGCCATGACATTACAATATCACCGTTGAACTTCTGCGAAAGAATTTTGTTTTGTCTGTCTTTCGTTTTCAACGTATTCAATTTCTCCAGTAGCTTGGCTTCGGGAAAACGTTTGTTTATTATCGGCAAATAATTATCCTTATTGGAATCGAATTCATAGGCGTGATGAATATCGTGGTCTTCCAAATATTTAAGGAAAACATGGTAGCTACCACGTTTACGATTTCGTTTCTTATCGATATGCTTAAGGTTTTTCATTTCAAACATCTCGGCATCAAAATATTTGCTGTCAATAGCAAACCTAATGATGTCTTCCAGAGTTTCAAATCCCTGAAGATATCGGTCGTAATCGTAGCCACCGAATTCAAAAATTTTTCTGGCATCGGTACTTAACAAAACGTTTTGCGCAAGTCTGCCATTGAAATTCCTGAATTTGTAAAACAAACCGTCCCAACCATAGGACAATCCAAACTTATGGAATGTCTTACCCATAATATTCCCAAGCGGGTCATACGAGTAATAGGTTTTTGCGATTTCCCATTTACTTTCCCTAACTGGAATGAAATCGATTTGAAAGTTTTCGTAGTCAAATGAATACACACCGCCATTGTTGTGAATGGCGTGTGGATTAAATGCTGTTGCGATATATTCTCTCAAATCAATGTTCCTGTTATGGAATTGTTCATCGATTTTAATCAGTAAATCCAAATCTCCGTGGTCGGGTTTCTGATGGTAGCATGTAACGATTCCAGTTTCGACCTTATAATCAAAGTCTTCACCGATTTTGTCTCTGATTTCCATACCAATTCTAAGGAAATCCGATGTTAATTTTCTCTCTGTTGTTATGCCGTACTTATTTAATGCTTTGCCTCCCATAAACTAATATTTTCACAATTATACGAAAAATTTGTGACATAGTTACAGGAAACCTTAAAAAAGTTTAAACAAAATCACGTCATCAACAGTTTCGTGTTCACTAAAATTCCAGTTCTCGGTTTCGTTTAATTCATCGAGAAACAATTTCACTTTTTCAATGTCTTCATGATATGCCTCTAATAGTAGTTCTTCATCACATTCGATTTCGAAACCAGAAATATCTTCATCGTTATCCGCAATACAATCAAATTCGTCTTCATCATCAGCACTTAGATTATACGACCAAATCATTACGTTTCCCTGTAACACAAATTCACCCCTTAATTCGTCTTCTTTAAATTCTTCTTGAAATGTGTTAAATAATTCACTGATACTCATATGTTTATCTATTTATAGTATTATAATTTTACCATAAATAGAAAATAATGTCCAAAAAGTAATTATTGATGGAAAATATTTTCATAAAAAACTTCACGAAGGAATCGGTTTATTTGCTTGGTTTTATTTGGGGTGATGGACATATAAATAATACTGGAACTAATAATTTGATTAGAATTGAATGTGTTTCTGAGGATATTAATGTGCTTAAACCAATTTTTGAGAAAACTGGAATTTGGAAATATTATGAGAGGTTGAGATTAAATAAAAAACGTGAGGTTAGTATTGCATCAACAAGCAATAAAGAATTAGTTGATTTTCTGATCGAGAATGATTATAAAAACAAATCGACCATGACACCCGAAAAAATTTGGGGAAAAATTCCCGACAAATTAAAAAAATATTTTATTTTGGGTTGGATTGATGCCGATGGTTGTTTTTATTGGAATAAAAAGCATGGGTTACGCCAATTCTATGTTTCGGGATCATATGAACAAGAATGGGGCGTTTTTGGGGAATTCTTAACTTTATTGGGTGTTGAACATAAAATAATTAGAGTTAATAAGAAAACTAAATATTCTCATATTAGGGTTACGGGTAAATTAAACATCAATAAAATGGGTGATTATATTTTTAATGACATAATTCCATTCCAAAGAAAATTTGAGAAATATAATTTAATTATTGGTTAAGACATTCACTTTCCCGTCAATTAATTCAACAAGAATCGGCTCATTTACCGCCATGTAATCACCGTCCAAAACAGATGCATTGATGAATGTAGTGTTTTCAATTACCTTTACACCATAACCTTCATGGATATGACCGAACATTGAAATAACTGGTTTGATTCTTTCCATAACCTCTTTATATAGACTTGGACTGCCTTCGTGTTGCATCGTATATGGTACATAATCACCAATCATGTATGGTGGACTATGGGTTATAAGTACATCGGTATCGTCATCAATGATTTTCCAGTATTCCGTGAGTTTGGGTTCGAAGACATTGAATGCCCAATTACAAAATGGTGGTTGTACTGGTGTACCGTAAAACTTAATATTGTTAATAACAACGCTTTCGTTTTCCAGATAAATGACATCGCCTTCACTCACGTCTTCAACAACTTTCCTCGCCAAACTATTGTTTTTCTGAAAAAGCCAATCATGATTACCTGCGATAAAAATTTTATATTTAAATTGTTTTAATCCAGCAAACCAATCCACAAAATCAGTAATAGCTGCAATGCCACCATTACTGCTAATATCACCGCAATGCACAAGTACATCGGCTTCATATTCATTAAGACCAATGTATCGATGTTTATTGTGTGTATCAGAGATTACACAAATCGATGTTTTATTCATTTTTAAAAGCATTTACATAAATTTTCACCCCTCGCATTCCCCCTTAATATAATTATTATTGGTTAATTCACAAAGCAAATAGTTAATACTTGATACAATATTAGTAAATATTTTTGAATTAAAAAGATATTCTACAGTATCTTCCGAATAATAATTCATCTCGAAATCATAATGGGTTTCGTTTTCGGGATACCAAGTCAAATTAATATCCAACCTAAACGTATCACCACTTCGAACTATTTCTTCAGGTAACGATTTAAAATCTTCAACTATATTTTCAGCGACTTTATGTTTTTCAAGGTAATTTAGAAATTCATGTTTAGAGTATCTCTTCGGACATATTTTTTTCATTCACATCATTTATTACTGTAGGAAAAATCATACCGTTTATGATGGTCTGGATTTTCAATTATCGCCCCGACTTGATATTTTTCCTTATTTATATTATTAATAAAATTTCGGGTCGCTCCCCTCACTTGAAATATCGTGTCATTTGATTCGATATTTATAAAATACACTATATTATGATATTCATCGCTGTTCGCTGGCATATCATCGACTATTTTTTGAACCCCAATACCGAACTCTGGGTTTTCTTTTCTTACTTTTTCAACCTGATTTGCGATGGCTTGCTTGTTTTCAAGTGCATTGATTTCCAACATTCTTTTAAGCATTCCCTTATTTTCCTGTCCATAATCCACAACTAATTCGAGTTGTTTTCTATTGTATTCCCGATAATCATCAGAAATAATAAGAGCGTCATCATACACCTTATCAATTTTCAAATCAACATTGTTGAAACCCTCCCCCACATCGGTTTTAAGTTCATTGATAGCGGTTGTGTTATTATTTATAGCAACAGTGTTGTTATTCAATGTTTTTTCGAAACCATCCATTCTATTAAAGAAAGACGCTTTGAATTGACCCAATGTAAATGCTGTGAGTATTAGAGTGCTTGAAACCCCTATAACCCATTTAAGAATTAATTTAGATTTATTTGGTTTAACATCGATTTGGTCAACGATGTCATTTATTATACTTCCCATTTCTTTTCTTTTTTCATGTAACAATTATGTTCCGATTATAAATACTTTGCAACGCCTAATCAGTCAATAATAATCACAAAAATAAGACCAATTTAATGATGAACTAAAAGAATGTCTTTCAATGAGTTGAGTCTCATGTGACCGACATCATACATGATATTCCAAGATGCTGTAAATAGGTATGTTGTAATACCAGCCCCATTTAATTCATTAAAATTTTCATAGTGGTCATCTACAAATATCTCAACACCAGCTTCTTTAGCTGCTTCAACCTTACTCATCCTAAGTCCGACACTGAATACCTTTTTTGGGGGGAAACCATTTCTTTTTAACCATTCCTCGGTTATTTCACGTGAGACTGGTCTTGATGTAATGTAACAACAGGGGTCAAAAGGTATTTCTTTTGGGTTTATTAGTGTGGGAATGTTTAGATAAAACTCATCTAATGTATCGGCTTCACGCATTGCCTTGAATCTATCACCAATTTTAGGGTCGAGATACCAAGTATTGGGTGTTGGGTTTACTTCGGGATATAATCGATGCCATGCCAATGTAAAATCAGCAATAACTCCGTCAATATCTAACCCAATCTTTAATGTTTTCATATCAATGAATTTATTATAATTGTGGTACAATAAGTTTTTCTTCTAAAAGATGGGTACATAATTTTCTAACCTTTCGTTTCACGGTTTCCAAATCTCCTGTAGGAATTATGATGTCACTCGAATCAAAAAGGTCGATATCAAATGAATCTTTTGGTTCTAATGGTTTGGTTGGGTCGAAAACACCTATAATCATATCAAAAATATCGTCTTCAATGCATTTATCAATTTCTGCTTGACTACGCATTCCAACATACATATCATTATGTTTAAGAATTTCTTTAGCCAGTCTTGCCTTATCTGGATTGTTGTAATTTTTTATCAGGTCATGCCATTCCGCACGATGATTCATTCTGTCTTCAAAACATTCCATAAATGATGAATAACCATATTTATCTTTTAGTTCATCATAAATGAATATTTCTGCTGCCATTTCAGAACTGCTCTTAAATGACATTTCAGTTTGTTCTTCAATCATTTCAGCAACGGTGTCTTTACCGTGTCGCATATGACCAATAACCAATAATTTGTATTTTCTTTCCATTTTTCTGTTTTAATTAAAATTATATTTTCTTCCAGACCCAGCATGGTTCTCCATAAACACCAACAGTATTTGATGATTTACTCATGGGTCTTTTAGGCATTTTTAAACCAATAGCACCCTTATATTCAAATTGACCTGTACTGGCAATATAATCGTTCATGCCGTCACAAATTTCATATCGTTTTTTTCTTGTATAGATATCACTGATATTAATTACAAGATGTCCACCTGACTTCAGATTTGGTGTGCGGAGTTCCAGTGTTTTAAATAAGAAGTTTTGCATCCAATCATCGAACGCCTTATACTTTTTATATGATTGCATTTCACTTTGATTATATTTCTCCTTATCGAAATACGGTGGAGATGTGAAAATTAAATCAAACTCATCATTTACTGGTATATTTGGGTCTTCTGCACAATGTGGATAAATTGAAAATTCCATTGGGTTACCAATTGAATTATAGTGTTTTATTTGCGCTGCATAAGCTGGAAGTAGGTTGACGTTGGGGTCAAACCCAACATATTTTTTCACATATTCACTAGCATGTGCACCCAGTATTCTATCACCCCATCCCATACTAAAATCTAATACAGTTTCCGCTTGAAAATAATCATATATTGCTTTTGCTGCGCTTGGTCTGAATTGCGCTGCGATATACTTTCTAAGCGATATCATTGACCTCAACACCTGTGGATTAATCTCTTTTACCTTCAAACTAAAAAGTGCCTTAAACAGTGTTAAACGGAATCTCTCGGTCTCCCATGTTTTTTGCGGACTCGGATAACCAGTGGCATCACATTTCCAACGCTGTTCCTGATGGAAATAATCACTGGCTTTGTTACCAGCATTTGATGTACCTATATATCTGGGATTAAAATCGTATTTGTAATCGAATTTCGCACCCCATTCGCCCTCATGATATGGGTCACCCAATTTAATGCTCTTAAGTGTCTCATAGTCACGATTCACATCCTCAATACTTATCTCTCTATAAGGTAATTTGATTTTGTATTCCACAATTGCGTCACTGATTTGCTGGATTATATGTTCTTGCGTATAACTGGCTACGATTTCCCGCCAATCGTCTGCGTTTACACATAACTCATTATCCTTAACAAATGGTTCAAATATGTTTATCATTGGAATACTTTTACTCCGAAGATTTCTTCGAGTTCTTTATATGGTGCTTCAACTGTTTCGGTTTCGGTTTTAATATCATTATCTACTGAATAGACTTCCAGTTCTTCCATTTCCATTTGATAATCCTCTGTGGCTTGCATCTTCTGTGCTTCGTTTTTTTCATTTATTGTTATAACGTAGGTGAAAACGGCTCGTAGATTACCCGGGGGCAAGTCGGGGTGACTCACTATTCTCAATGACCCCAGAGGTGTATCGGTTTCTTCTTCTCGAAGAACCCAACGGGTATCGACTCGGAGTTCTGTAACAAAACCCCTGAGTCTGTCCCAATATGTGTCGTCAAAATTTATGTCCATTATTCACCGTTAAGTAAATCTTCAGGGATTTCTCTTTCAGGACAACCATGAATCTCAAGACATCTTACAGCAAGTGCAGCTACTTTACGTACTTCGGCAAGTGCAAGGTCATCATTGAGTAAATAAACCTCATTTTTTGCCTTACTGATATGGTATTCGATATAATTTATCCATTCCGCAGGTGGTTTACTTTCATCTGGTGTGTTATTTTTTTCTCTGCGTGGACTCCATTTCAGGTCTTGATAATCTCTTTCGGTATCAATCCTATCATATACTTCTTCTCTATTCATTTTATGTTTAAATTTTAAATCGATATTACTTTTCAATGTGTTTCCCACAATCACAATAAATGATTCTAAATTGAAATCTGGTTTTTCGACATACTCAATCATATTCTTAATTGATGTGAAAAACGCTCCTGCATTCACTGGTTCACCAATTAGCTTGATTTCCATTTCGTTCTTTAGTGTGTTCTTCAGACCAGTAATAATATATTCTGGAGTGAGTTCGTCTGTACGATGACTATGATATTCGTACATGATTAAAAAATTCCTTAAACTACCATATGCATGGCTATTTGGAACTATTTGTGAATAGTATGAGTTATCCATTATCTATTTGCTTTACGACTGGCTTTAGCCAATTTATTTCTGCGTTGACGCTTTGCTTTATACTTGGCATCAAATTGATTTATTGTTTTATTACCATTGTGTTTAATGGGTTGGAATCTCTGTTTTGATTTCTTGAGTTCAAGAACATAAATTTCTTTTTTCTCTTCATCGGTGAGTTCTCTGGTTTCAACTTCTTGGGTTTTTGGGTTAAGAATCTTGAATAATTCGGTTTTTTCTTCCCCATCTTCCAGTTCTTCTTCGGTTTCAACTGCTTGAACGTAGAAAGTCGGAGATATTTTCAGGTAATTCTTTTTATTAAGGTCTTCGGCTTGAAACTCAGCCATTGTTTCTTCGAGCTGTGCTTTAAGTTCTTCTTCAGATGCCCCAGATACGTCTTCAACATCTTTCATTGTTAGTTCTTCGTCTTCAAGTTCTTCTGCGTTAACTGGAACAGTATTTAGTTTGGATACTTGTGGTTCTTCTGGATTTAATTTGTCATTTTCTTGCATTCCATATGTGATTAGAATAAAATTATTTTCTGTAAAACTACACAAATTTAAAATAAGATGCAAGAAAAAAGGGAAGCGAACTCCCCTTTTCTTTAATTAAACTTAGTCTTTTAGGAACTTGTGCTGTTTTAACACACGTTCAATACTCTTATCGATTTCTTTTAATGGTTTTGTGTAGGTTACACCCCATTGACCATTTTTCTCAATAAGTTGTTTATGTGCGTTTTCTTCATTTTCTGCAATAACCAATACTGTTTCCACATAACAATTATTCGGTACGGTTTCTAATGTTGCTTGATATAATTTCATATTATTCGTCATCGATTCCAAATATATGTTTTCTTATTATTGCGTAATTATCGAAACACATCGACATTATCTTAAATTCTTTTCCTTCCTTTGCTACTTGGTAAATGTATTTCTCACCAGTTTTGATTTCACGTTGAAGTTCACCTATCTTTATCTTAAACATTTTTCTTTCCCATCCTGTTGTGTTGTCCAATATATAAATATACCCATCACAGTTTCGATTGAATTCCGAAACAGGATAGGTTCGTTTTAATAGTTCAAAATCTTTCATCTAATTTAGTGAAAACAAGGTATTAGCAATAATTGAATTTCTTCCAACACTTGCATGTAATCCATCATCAAGTATCATGATAACCATACTATCTAATTTATCCCCAAGTTCCCACTGGTCTTTCGCTGTTGCGTAAATATACCCATCATTAACCTTTATCTTACCATAAACAACAGGATTACCATCAGCATCTTTTTCTCTGCGAATAGTGCCGTGGAAACATCTATCAAAACCTTTATTACCAATACCAGCTTTACTCATAAAAATTTCTGTTATTGATATGTTCATTTCTTTTTTCATATTAATCTTTTTTACTTATACGATAAGAAATTAAAAAGGTTACAAAAAAATCACATTTAATTTCTTAATAATATCATCACCATATTTAATTCTGTGTAGTTGAATATCATTATTCTTACAAAATTCATTTTTTATTTTATCATTTGTTTTGGTTTCAATGAGACCCATTTCTCCCCCAAATCTTTCAATTGGTTTATAATGTTGAAGTCCATCAAATTCTATGCAAGCATTTAGTGATGGGACATAAAAATCGAAACGTAATTTCTTTTTTTGTTTACAACCTTTAAAGGTTTTTTGTTTTAGATATTTTATATCATTCATATCTAAAAATTCCCTTATTGTTTTTTCCCCACACACTTGGGACATCCTTTTCCTTTCAAATGGTCACTACATCTTTGTTTGAATTCTCCATGATTTGGACAAATTATTGTTGTTTGTTCAAGTGCACC
>Ga0306898_1000265_pt1 | contig 21434 bp, 34 predicted proteins | sample AntRauMFilla1564_FD_190424 | JGI IMG/M metagenome (GOLD analysis project Ga0306898, IMG submission 190424) | Saline lake microbial communities from Rauer Islands, Antarctica - Metagenome Filla 1 #564 (v2) (version 2) | ecosystem: Environmental > Aquatic > Non-marine Saline and Alkaline > Saline ...
TGTATACCTCCCGAGTTACAAGGGTACCTCAGAGGACGAAGTGCTACAGGCTATCAAAGAGTTTACTGATCGTGAAAACTTCTATCAGTTTACCCTAAGTGTAGACGATGACCCTATGTCTATCCTTGAACAGATCAGGTACTTCGCAGAGGTATGTGGCTGCCGGTACGTGTTCTTTGAACCTATCCAAGACCTAGCGTACTCACGACAGAACGATGCAAGTATTGAGGGCTGGCTCAGTGAGTTATCCACCAAGCTGTCCCGTCTTGCTACTGAACTAGGGGTAGGCATTGTGTCTATTGCTCACGAGAATGATGATGGGCAGATACGTGACTGCCGTATGATTGGTAAGCGAGCCAGTGTTGTCGTCAAGCTAAGCCGTGACAAGCTGGCTCCTGATGATGATACTCGTAACACTACGAGTCTTATCGTTGATAAGAACCGACCCGTTGGTCCAACAGGATTCGGGGGTATGCTTGAGTTCGATCCCTCAAGCTTCACACTAGGAGAGAAGGAGTTTTAAATGTGGATTAACACAGCCAACATGGAGGTAGGCTTAACCTACCAAGTAAACGAAACCTCAAAACTATTTGTATTCTTAGGATGGGGGCCAAACGAGCACACTTGGTCGAGTGGAAAGAGTATCCGTGCTAAGTACAGTACCTCTGAACACAACCTACCTTATCGTAAGACTATCTTCGAAACACCAGACCAACCAAAGGAAAATACAATGGTTAAACTTTATGAAATCACAACAGACGGTAAGACAGTATTCGGAACTAAGCTGGCAGTAAACAGCTCAGGTGACTGGGTAATGGAGATCAAGGGTGAAGGCACAGTTATGGCTGTACCTAAGGTTAACGTACAGGAAGTCTTCCCTTACACTGTAGAGATTAAGTTTAACGATCACCGTTCAGGGGCTACACAAGGGTATAGCTACTTCGCTACTGCCGGAGACTGGGCAGTTGGTGACCTCGTAGTACCAAAGGACAGCTCAAGTATTGCTACTGTAACTAAGCTTGACTGCAAGTCTGCTGCTGCTACCAAGTGGCTCAGTGGTATGAAGCTACAGGGTACGTACATTAAATCAGGAGAGTAACCAATGAACTTTATGATTGAAGAGTTTGAAGAAGAAGACATGGGCACACACCCTGGGGTTGGCACTTCTTAGTAGGGGTACTGGCTGGTGTGATGCTTGGTGTTGGAGTAACCGTAATGTATTTAACTTAAGGAGAGACAGATGAATGAAGCAAGAGTAAAAGCCTGGCTTAAGCAGGCAAAGTCAAAAAGAGAAAGCAACCTTATCCTTGCAGCTTTGAAGGACGCATTTAAAGAAGGTAAACATGCCAGACAAAAAGAAGTAGAGGGAGCTTTAATTGTGTTGGGTGTAGCCTTGTTGGAGGAGTAACAATGCTAACAGTCCTAAAGGTGTTTGTATCAGGTCTTAGAGTTATACTAGAAACAACAGCAGCTGTATTTCTTTCTATAGTTATACTCTCAATGTTTCTTTTCCTTACTATTGGACCCTTGGTGTTAACTATAGACCTAGAGCAACCTTGGTACCTAACAATTTACCTAGTTACTATTCTTTTATTTGGACTATTAGAGGAGAACACATGTTAACAGTAGTCTCGGATTGCGAAACAGATGGGCTAGACCCAGACAACCTGTGGTGTGTAGTCAATAAGGAACTAGGGGGAAAGTCCTACAAAGCCTGGGACATAACCTCAGGGTATGATACCTTCATTGACTACGCAAAAACAGTAGACCGTTGGGTATTCCACAACGGCATAAGCTACGATGGTCCCGTGATAAATAAACTACTCGGGTCCACGGTAATTGATCCCTTTAAAATCTGTGACACCTTTGTTGTCTCCCGCCTTGTGAACTATGTAGGGTACAACGGTCACGGACTAAACGAGATTGGTATATCATTAGGGCAAGCCAAGACAGTGTTCAACGATTGGGAGAAGTACACCCCAGAGATGTTGTCCTACTGTGAAGACGACGTAGACTTAGGCACCAAGATATACAACAAGTACAAGAAGTATATCGACGATCCTGCTTGGGCTATGTCAATGGAAACTGAGCACCGTATGGCTATGTTGTGTAAGAAGATGCACGACAATGGCTTTAAGTTTAACCTACAGCTTGCTAACGAAGTACTACCTCAGATACAGGACAGACTCGACGAGCTTAGTGCAGGGATGCAACGAGCATTCCCACCTGAGCTTAAGGAGGTTCATCGCATACAGTATCGTACTAAGGCAGACGGTGAACTGTATGTCACCACAGCTAACGCTATGGATAACTTTCCTAAGACTGTAATCGAGGGGGACGAACTGGTGTGTTTCAACTGGGTATCGTTTAACCCTGGGTCTCACCTCAACCGTATTGATAAACTATGGGAGGCAGGGTGGGACCCTACTGAGAAGTCCAAGTCACACTACAAGTTCTCTCAACGGGGTGCAGTAGGTGACAAGTGGGGTAAGAAGATACTAACTCAAGAGATGTACGACAAGAAGAAGGAAGAGTTTGACCACTATGGTTGGACAGTAACAGACGAGAACCTTGGGACACTGCCTAGTACGGCACCTCAGGGCGCTCGTGACCTTGCTGAGTGGTTGTGCCTCAATGGTAGACTCAAGCCACTAGAGGAACGTATCAGGGAGTGTGAGAGTGACGGACGTATCCGTACTAACTTCTGGCATATTGGCGCATGGACTCACCGGATGTCCCACTCATCTCCTAACCTAGCTAACATCTCCTCACCATTTCACGGTGAAGCGGTGACTGCGGTTGACCTAGTTAAGGAAAGGTTTGACGGTCAACTACGTGCTATGTTTACAGTGGACGAGGGTAACTGGCTGGTAGGTACAGACGCTGAGTCTATCCAGCTGCGTATCCTAGCTCACTACCTAAAGAACGACGAGTACGTACAGGCTATCCTTGAAGGGAGAAAAGAAGATGGAACAGACATCCACAACGTTAACCGTGCAGCACTCGGACTTGGTCACCTTACTCGGGACCACGCCAAGACTTTTAACACGTAGAAGTCTATAAACTCGGTGAACTCAGGGAAACTCCTAACGTAAAGACGAGGACAATCCTGAGCCAAGCTAAGTAAACAAAGCTATTGATTACTTAGAAGGTGCAACGACTATCGAAAGCACATCGAAAGATGGAAGTTAGTAGAGTACACCCAAGTGGGTGGAAGCGCCGAGCACTCTAAGGAGAGTGGTGATATAGTCTGCTCTGCATGGAGACATGCAGCAGTTCATAAGAGAACGGGCTGAGCCTAACGAACTCAGTTGAACATAAGGTATCTACGCTTGGTTACTCGGGGCAGGAAGTGGCAAGGTCGCTCGCATCCTGGGATGTACAACACAACAGGCTAAAGGAGCGGTGGATTCTTTCGTTGAACGTACCACGGGACTTGGGAAACTTAAATCAGGACTTATCCGTAGAGATGCAGCCCGAGGTTACTTTGAAGGTTTCGACGGTAGAAAAGTTATATGTCCCTCAGAGTACTTGATGCTTGCAGGGTACTTGCAGAACGGAGAAGCTGTAATCATGAAGAGAGCCAACTGGTTATGGGACAAGTGGTGTACAGAAGATGGCTTGAACTTCAAGCAAGTCAATCTGGTTCACGATGAGTACCAAACAGAAGTTTGTGGGACGTATGAAGAAGCAGAAAGAGTAGGTTACCTACAGTGTAAAGCTCTTGTAGCTACAGGAGAAGAACTCGGATTGTTTTGCCCAATGTCTGGTGAGACACGAGTAGGGAGGTCTTGGCTTGAAACCCACTGATAAACGGTGTAAGCATTGTAAGGAGTATAAACCAGCAACCTTCAACTTCTTCTTTAGAAAGAAATCTGCTAAGGATGGCTACACCCCAGACTGTAAAGTCTGTCACGTTGCTAAAAACAAGGCAAACCCTAACTTCATAACTCAACAGAGAAAGTCATGGTTAAAAACTAAATACGGTATTACCCCTGAAGACTACAACAGTTTGTACAAAGAACAGGAAGGACTCTGTGGTTGTTGTGGCGAGCCTAGCAAAGAGACCTACCTCTGCGTTGATCACTGTCATTCTACTAAAGAAGTAAGAGGTTTGTTATGTCGTATGTGTAACAAGAGTATCGGAGGTCTTGGAGACACAGTTGAAGGTTTACAGAAAGCGATAGACTACTTAAAGAAACACACACACTAAGGAGAACACAATGGCTTACGTTTGCACCTGCAAGGACTGTAAGAAAATGAAGAAGAAGGGATACATACTTGGCACACGTAGGTCTACTCACTTTGCAAGCGGATGGTCTCCTGACGGCAGCGTAGGTACTTACTCAGCGTACGTAAAGTACTTTAAGTACCAGCCAGGACGTAGGCCAGATGTAAAGTTCGACAAGAACCCTTAACACACTAAGGAGAATAACAATGTCTTATAAAATGGAAGAAATAACTAGTAACGTAAGGGTTGGTCGCCCCTCCGATGGCTCGCTTAACGTAGAAATTTGGCAGGTAACACGAGGGTGGTTACCAGGAGCTGATCTAGGTCCTATGGAAGAGTTCTTTATACCCCCCAACGCTGTAGAATCTTTGTTCGAGTACTTACGATAACCCTTGACACAACTCTAAGACTAACTTACTATTAACGTATTGAAACAACAGACAGCTATAAGAGGAATCACAAATGGCTTCTAACACCTATTACATTACCGGAACTGCACAGTGGGCTAAGGTATTTGCTCATAACAAAGACAAGAACGAAGACTTCCATGGGCCAGGTGGTGCATACGTTGTTGACCTCGTGGTTGACAAGGAAGAGCTTGATGCTTTCGTATCGACTGGCGCACGTACTACCCCTAAGGCTACTGACGAAGGTATGTCTATCAAGTTTAAACGTAAGCATACCCACCCCACTATCAGTGCCTTCGGGGGTCCACCTCAGGTAGTAGATGCAAACAAAGACGCATGGGATGGCACCCTGATTGGCAATGGTTCTACTGTTGAGCTTGCATACACAGTATATGACACTAAGATGGGCAAGGGTTGCCGCATGGAAGGTATGCGAGTGATTGAACACATCGAGTTGCCACCTATGGAAGGTGACTCTGGTGTTGCCAAGCTGCCGTTCTAATGGAGGATACCTTGGTGAAGTACACAGAAGAAGACCTACAAGACATGGTCTGGGGTGACCACCCAAACTTTGAAACAGTTGTTGACGAGAGTCCTACAGGGGCAAGCCGCTGGAGCACCCGCTACGAGAGTATTATTAAAGAGAAGGACACAGGTAAATTCTTTAACCTCTCTTGGTCTGTCGGTTCAACAGAGAGTCAAGAATGTGATCTTGATGTATTTCTTTTTGAGGTAGTTCCTAAAGCAGTAACTCAAGTAGTGTACGTAGAGGCACCATCCTAATGGAGAAAATAATCCTAGACTGCGGTCCAGAACTAATGGGGGCAGCGTTAAACGCTGTCTTCCAAGTGCAACTACAGAACCCTGACCAACAGGTAGGCTCTGAGTTTGCTATCAACACACAGGTTAACGGTGTCTCAATGGATGTCATTCGTAACCTCAACTCGTACACAATCAGGGAGCCGTACTCATGAGCACTTCTACAAACTATGCAGCACAGATGATGATGCAACTAGACACCACTGTAACACTACGTCTTATCACAGTGCTGGAGGATATCGAGGCAGCTAATGACCCTGCTCACATCTCCTTCTATGACTCTCTCAATGAGACCTTGTCCTTCATGCTTAAGCCTGAGGAGCTAGAGCGATTGTCTACCCGTGATATTAACCCTGCGTGGCTCACTACTGTGGCGAACCAAGTTGAAGACGCAGAGGTGGTCACTGAGGATGCCTAAAGATATCTCAACACTTATCCCTGATATTATGAAGGTGGTTGACGGGGAAAGGGGGTGGGACGAGACGATCACTAAGTACCTTGCAGATACAATCTCTGAGGTAGCTAGTGAACGTTTCGGTGGTGTACCGGAGAAGCCTAGGGATACCCTTAGTCTCTCCGGTATTGGCAAACCCTGTGAACGTCAACTGTGGTCTAAGGTAAACGAGCCTGACCAACAGGAAGTAATCAATGCTGAACTCAAGGGTACGTTCTTCTATGGTGACCTACTGGAAGCCCTAGTGATTGCTCTTGCTAAGGCAGCAGGGCATGACGTACAAGGAGAGCAAGATGTTCTCTACGTCAATGGTATCAAAGGTCACCGTGACTGTATCATCGACGGGTGGACTGTTGATGTTAAGTCTGCTAGTGACTTCTCCTTCGAGAAGTTTAAGCGTGGAGACCTAGCTTCTAATGATCCCTTCGGTTACTGCAGTCAGCTCAGCTCCTACCTCTACGCTGGTCAAGACGATCCACTGGTTACCGAGAAGAACAAGGCAGCTTTCCTTGTCATCAAGAAGAACCGCTTTGAGTTGTGTCTCGACGTACATGACTTCACTACCCGCCTACCCCACAAGGAAGCTGAGGTACAACACAAGAAGGACATGGTCAAAGGCCCTATGCCGCCCATCCCTGCTGTTGCTGCTCCAGTTCCTCAATCAAAGACTTCACCTAACATGAAGTTGTCAACGCTGTGTACTTACTGCTTTCGTAAGAAGAAGTGCTACCCTGGGATGCGTACTTTCATGTACTCAGGTGGTCCATCGCACCTCACCTTCGTAGGTAAGGAACCACAGGTACCAGAGATTAACAAGGAGATTTGGTGATGAAAGTAGAGTACCAGTACGACCAAGACCCTAGGTACGGATGGGCTTCTATAACTGTAGACGACAGTAAGCAAGAGCTAATTGTTATGCACAGTGCATCCGGTGGGTCTAGAGGTTTTTATTATGATGGTGAGTCTTTTACTCCAACCTGTATTTGCTCTGCTCACGAACCTTCTGAGTGCGCTTGTGAAGGAGTTAGCTGGGGAGATACGTATGACTAGAATAACAACGTCTAGTGCCAAGGCCAAGGGACGGAAACTTCAACAGCTTGTACGAGATAAACTCATAGCTCTGCTTACTCCTCGGGGTATCGTAGAGGATGACGTTAAGTCTACTGGTATGGGACAGGGAGGGGAAGACGTGCAGCTTTCCCCTGCTGCTCGTAAGTATATGCCAGTCAGCATTGAGTGCAAGAGGTACTCTAAGTTTGCAATCTATGGGTTGTATGAGCAGGCGGAGAAAGCCTCTGGTTCATACGAACCTCTCCTTGTTATCCAAGGGGATAGAAAGAAACCACTCGCCATTGTATCTCTGGACTACTACTTGTCCTTAGAGGAATGTCGTATTAAAGGAGAACACGATGGGTAAAACAACGCTAGTATTTAGTTGTGCTCATGCTAAACCAGAGGCAAGTAACGAGAGGTTTGATTGGCTTGGTAAGTTTATCTACGACCTGAAGCCTGACATGGTGATTGACTTAGGTGACGGGGCAGACATGAGCAGCTTAAACTCCTACGACAAGGGAAGACCACAGGCTATTGTAGCCCAGAACTACGAGGCGGATATTGATGTCTACAACGACTCCCAAGAAAGACTCCGGCACCAGTTCAGGTACCACCGCAAGGGTAAACCTCAGTGGGTTGGCTTCGAGGGAAACCATGAACATAGAATCCAAACTGCTGTCGGTCTTGACCCACGACTTGAGGGATCAAAGTACGGGATTTCCTTTAGCCATCTTCAAACAGACAGGTGGTTCGACGAGTACCACGAGTATGAGAACTCAGCCCCCGCTATCGCTAATTACGATGGTGTGGACTACGCTCACTACTTTGCTCCTGGTAATTCTGGCAGGGCTGTTGCAGGTACCCACCATGCTTATGGCCTCCTCAACACTCGTAACGCTTCTTCAACTTGCGGCCATAGTCATCTACGTAATATCGCTTTCAAAGACGGTGCTCGTTCTCCTGGCCTTATCGCGTCTGTCGTTGGTTGTTACAAAGGGGCGGACGAAGCTTGGGCTGGGCAATCGAATCTAGCGTGGGCTAAAGGTGTCATGGTTAAGCGCGAGGTAGAGGACGGAATGTACGACCCCCAGTGGGTTTCTATGAAAGCCTTAAAGAAAGAGTACTCATGAACATTGAAGTAAACCTAAACCTAACCGTAGACCCAGAGGCAAACTTCCTTGAGTGTGACGATGCAGCTGTGTTGTCTGTACTCATGGACACTATTAAGACAGCGTTCTACGAGATTGATGACATTAAGTTAACCTACATCGAACTGGAGAAGACATAATGTACGGTGACCACATCATCAGGTATCGTCCAGGTTACAACACTAAGTTAGAGTTAGTATACCGAATACACGATCTAGGTGGCACGAGTTACGAGCATGTCTGTTGGTTTACAGACTTTAAAGATTACCCTGACGCTTACTTCCTTTACGACGATGAAAGGTTAGAGTGGATAGCAGACCTTAAATTGGACGACCCTGACAAAGTAGTTGACGAGGTTAAAGTTTTTAAAGTGGAAGAAGTATATGTCTATACTAAACCTCAAGTACATATTTGTGAAACATCACTAGGAGCATAACATGACAGACTTGTATCTTGTTTCCCATCCTCAAGGAGAAGACATCAGAGGTGAAGAAGAAGCATTGAAACTTTACAAACGTATGAAGAGCACACAATGGGGTTCTTGTTGCACAGGTCAAACTGTAAGGATGTATAAATTGAGTAAAATCTCAGAGCACATTATTGAAGGAGAAGGCTATGCAGGTGGATGGTAAGAAAATTATAGAGGAGAAGACATGAGTCTATGGGTTGAAGTATACGTCGGAAGTAAAAAGAACAGGATACTCGTAGCAGAGTCTGTTGCATACAATGTCTCTAACCTAGAGGATACATCTGACTACGCTTTCACTAACACAGAGTTTGGAGCAGCGCACCTAGGTATCCCCCCGTCAGAGACTAGGGGTGCCGTCAAAGGACACAACAGGTTATCCTCTGTATGGAAACTTGTACACAAAATCACAGGAGAAACAACATGACACAGATGACATTCCTACCCCCCACCATTGCCGACATGGTTGAAGAGTATGCTACTGCTGCTAACCAACCGATACTCAAGGGACGTTATGCTACTGCTATTCAAGAGGAGTATGGCGAGTGGCGGGACGAAGTAAACGTAGGGAACCACAGCCCTAAGGCAGAACTAAAAGAACTCTCTGACTTGGTGTACGTTTGTTATGCTCGTGCTCGGGAGATGGGTTACAAGTTAGATGAAGCAGTATCCCTGGTACATAAGAATAACATGGGACGTATGTATCAGCCTGACGGTACGATCTTACGTAGAGAAGATGGTAAGATTATTAAGAACCCCGAGTATCCTCGGGTATACCTAGGAGACTTAGTATGAGAACTGAGGGTATGGCTAAGATTAGTATTGACATAGATACACTAGACGCTATCACAGTGGAGGGACTAAAAGATGTCTACCGACTAGCACACTCTTTCGAGGAGACTAAGGAGTGTCTAGCAGTGTTAGTAGTCCTGGAGTACATGATGTCAACAAAAGATTACAAACAGTTTCTAGATAAACTAGATGAAAAGGAAGTATAATATATGAGTAACGTATTTCGATCACCTATCGCAGAACAAATGTGGGACATGAAGTACCGCTATAAGGAGTACGATGGTACCCCTTTGGATTTGACTGTGCAAGACACATGGACTCGAATTGCTAAGCACCTAGCAGAGCCAGAAGACGACACAGCGCACTGGGAGGAACGCTTCTACGAAGCACTAGAGTCCTTCAAGTTTATCCCTGCTGGCCGTATCAACGCTGGGGCAGGAACAGGGGACCGTAAGGTTACTCTCTTCAACTGCTTCGTGATGGGTACACTTGAGGATAGCCTTCCTGGTATCTACGATGGACTCAAGGATGCTGTCCTCACTATGCAGCAAGGTGGTGGTATTGGTTATGACTTCTCCACGCTACGACCTAAGGGTGCTGAGGTTAAAGGTGTTGCCTCTGATAGCTCAGGGCCACTAACCTTCATGGATGTATGGGACTCCTCTTGCCGGACTATTATGAGTGCAGGTGTACGCCGTGGGGCTATGATGGCTACCATGAGGTGTGACCACCCTGACATCGAGGACTTCATCTCCGCTAAGCGTGACCCTGCGCGTCTCCGTATGTTTAACATGTCTGTCCTTGTCACTGACAAGTTCATGGCAGCTGTGAAGAACAACGAGAAGTTTGACTTAGAGTTTAACGGCAAGGTCTACAAGACGATCAATGCTAAGTCCCTCTGGGATAAGATTATGTCAGCTACGTATAACTACGCTGAGCCAGGTGTTATCTTTATTGACCGTATCAACAAGATGAATAACCTCAACTACTGTGAGACTATTGCAGCTACAAACCCTTGTGGTGAGCAACCTCTTCCACCCTACGGTGCCTGTCTCCTAGGGTCTATTAACCTTGTCGCTCTACTCGATGACTTCGATTACTCCATCAACGAAAGTAGCTTGCAGTCTACTGTAGCTGTAGCTGTCCGTATGCTGGATAACGTAGTTGATGTCTCTAAGTTCCCTCTTCCTCAACAGGAAGAAGAAGCTAAGAACAAACGTCGTATTGGTCTTGGTGTTACTGGTCTTGCTGATGCACTTGCACTTGCAGGTATCGTCTACGGTTCAGATGAAGCAGTAGCTTGGACAGACAAGATTATGAAGATGATCTCTGTTGCTGCTTACCAAGCTTCTATTGACTTGGCTAAGGAGAAGGGTGCATTCCCTCTGTTTGATGCTGAGAAGTACCTGGCTACTGAGAACATGAAAGGTATGCCTCGCCATATCCGTTCACAGATTAAGGAGCACGGTATCCGTAACGCACTGCTAACCTCTATTGCACCTACTGGTACTATCTCTCTGTACGCTGGTAACGTTAGCTCTGGTATTGAACCTATCTTTGCCCTGAGCTATGAGCGTAAGGTAATGCAGAAGGATGGCAGCAAGATCACTGAGGTTGTAGAAGACTACGGTGTTACCAAGTTCAAGCGAGACAACGTAGGGGTAAAGCTCCCTGCTAGTTTCGTTACTGCTCAGACACTCACACCAAGTGCTCACGTTCGTATGCAAGCTGCAGCTCAACGCTGGGTAGACAGCAGTATCTCTAAGACAATCAACTGTCCAGAGGATATCGACTTTGATTCCTTCAAGCAGGTCTACATGGATGCCTACGACACAGGGTGTAAGGGTTGCACAACGTACCGACCTAACGATGTTACAGGGTCTGTCCTCACAGCTACAGAGGAAGGGCAAGTAGAAGAGGGAGGTGCTTGTGAGATTAAGTACGACGAGGAGACAGGGCAACTTATGCGTTCCTGTGAGTAACACCTTGACGTAGTACTCAAAGTACTTTACTATTAAGCTATCACCTGAGCAACTGTGTCTAAACTGCTCAACCTAATTGAAACTACACTAAGGAATAGAAGATGAAAGTAACTTACAAGGACCACATGGGGTCTGACTTGGAAGTAGTAAACGCAGCACGAGTAAGCTTCTCTAGTGAGAGTGACTGGGGCACACAAAAAGTAACTGTTATTGGTTTGCTCCCTCAATTTGAAGCTACTATACCTACTCCAGGAATACTCTCAGCCAAAGACACACACCTCATTAAGTTTCTAGCCCGTGGTTGTACCACCAAGGACTGGGAGGAGCTTGTCGAAGAAATTACATCATGTGGATTAGGTCAGTACTATGACGACTTTTCGTGCAACCCTGTTACAGAAGAGGAGTGCAAAGAGCTAGACCTAGAGCTACGTAAGCTGCTCAACCACGTTAAGCGTATGCCTTCCCATTGGGTACCCTTTGCTAATGGTGGTCAGATCAAGTTACACTTCAAGGTTCCACTCTTTGTTGCTCGTCAACTACAGAAGCACACAGCAGGGTTTAACCCTTGGTCTGAGGTGTCTCGTCGATACGTAGATAGTGACCCAGAGTTCTATACTCCTGAGGTATGGCGAGGACGTAGTGCTGACAAGAAGCAGGGGTCTACTGGCGTGGTCGAAGGGATTCTTGAGTTAGAAGACGGCCCTTACTTTACACCAGAAGACGGGTATGGCTTATGTAAAGAAATGTACGAAATGCTGTTATTAAAGATGGTGGCCCCTGAACAAGCCCGTATGGTCCTCCCTCAGTCGATGTACACAGAGTTTGTATGGTCTGGTAACCTCTACGCTTGGGCATCCCTGTATAACACTCGTTCATGGGGTGACAGCCAAGCAGAAACAGCACAGGTAGCAGAGCAGATCAAGGCTATTGTCGAGCCACTATTCCCCGTTTCATTTAAGGAACTTACAGCATGAGCAATTACAACCCAGTGAGTAAACCTTCTCACTACAACCAAGGGGACGGCATCGAGTGTATTACCTACATCAAGCAAGTCCTTGGTCCGGATGGATTCGTAGCATACTGCCGTGGCAACCTCGTTAAGTACAACCACAGGGCTATGTACAAAGGCAATCCTCTGGAAGACCTCGCTAAGGCACAACAGTACCTAGAGTGGGCCAACGAAACACTAAAGGAGATTCACAAGTAATGGTACAGCAGAAAGCAAAGCCAAAGACTGCTCGTGTGGTAACTAAACATGACGTAGACAAGAAGTCTATCAGTATCATCCCTAAGACTGAGAAGCAAGGGGAGTACGTCAAGGCGTGTGTAACCGCTGAGCAAGTTATAGTTTCAGGACCCAGTGGTTGCGGTAAGACGTATCTTTCAGCATCTGTCGCTGCCTCTCTGTACTACACTAAAAAGATCAATAAGATTGTCATCACTAGACCTCACGTCTCAGTCGGTGAACGTATCGGTATCTTGCCGGGTGACCTACGTGAGAAGTGTGAGCCTTGGGCACTCCCAGTCCTTGATGTACTAGACAGGCATTTAGGGAAGGGAACAGTGGACACTGGAGTTAAGAACGGTAACATCGAGATAGCGCCCTTAGCCCTTATGCGCGGTCGTTCCTTTGAGAATGCCTATTGTATCTGCGATGAAGCTCAGAACATTACCTTCCACGAACTCAAGATGCTTCTAACTCGTATGGGTGAAGGCTCTACTCTAATTATGAATGGCGACATAATGCAGTCTGACCTTAAGGAAGCTGATGGTCTCTCACGTATTATTAACCTTATTAAGAAATACGACATGCCTATCCCCATCATTGAGTTTAGTGTGGACGACATTGTACGCAGCAGCATGACTAAACTCTGGGTAGAAACGTTTATCAAGGAAGGTGTGTAGTGGATGATGAGTTCTACCTAGAGTGTTGTCCCTTCTGTGGACCCCAACCAGACGGTATAGACAACGTAGTACTAGCTGAAACCAAAGATGTACGAGACGACTACATCCTTGGGTACACAGTGTACTGTCCTAAGTGTGAGTTTGAGATGACTAATGAGTTTATGGAGGACCTACTGGAAACATGGAACAACAGATTTTATCACCACGAAAACCCCTTGACACAGTAAGTCTACTAGCTTACTATTAGTATAACACAAAGGAAGCCAAATGAATAAACTCCACATGAAGTACCAAATCCTGACAACCCTCTGTATGTCCAATAGTAAGTTTACCCCTACTGAGCTGTTAGAAGCTACCCAAGGGTTGTACGATTTTATTACAGAAGGGGCTGACATGAAGGAAGCAGACGAGTCTTCAGTAACTAACATGTTTACGGTGGTCCAATGATCCTAGGGTATATCTTAATCTGCGGTATGGGGCCACTGGAACCAGGGACAATCGAAGGGTGTCGTCTTTTTACACAGCAACACCCCACAGAAACCTCCTGTGAGGCAGCTCTAATGCGTTTCTATCAAGATGTCACTCTTCGACCTGAGCATTACATCTCAGCAGGAGCGTGCTTTGTAGTGGGGACTGATACATGAACACCTTTAAGTTGGGCATCAAACACTTCAATGAGAACAAGTACGACTACTCCCTCTTTGCAGATGGAACAGAAGACAAAAGGAATTACGAGCATGGCTACAGCAAAGCTTACTTCCGAAAGCTTGACAACGTCAAAGCCCGAGAGGCTCGCTCCCAAGGGTAGACCTAAGGCCCTTACTAACAGAGAGTACTTTGCAGGAGTAGGTTTGACATTCTTCATGGAACATAACTATGCAGTATGGGACATGGAGCGTATAAAAAAAGAGGCCTACCTGTTGGCAGACCTCATGATTGAAGAGTAATACTGAGGGGGAGCCGTAAAAGTTCCCCCTCTTTTTTTGTTTAGTCAAACACAGCTTTGTCTCTACGACCCTCGGCGTCTTGTGAACTCTGGACACTATCAAAGAGTAGCTGTAGCTGAGGTATGCTTAAGTCCCCAAGGCTTTCTTCATCAGTACCAAACACTGCTAGCATATCACTAAACGCTTGACTACCCTGGTTCTTAAGGTTGTTAATGTTGATGATAAGTCCAGCTTCTGCCCTTGGGCCTGATGGAGCGTTAGCAAAAGATTCCTTAACCTCAGCTTTAACCATAGACATGATGTCTTTAAGTGTTTGCTCCTTTTCAGGTAAGCTCCGAGCAGCCCAACGACCATTACTCAAAAGCTCGTCAGCCCTATACTCAAGCAACGGGAAGATAAATTGTTCGTAAACCTCCTGTGCTTCCTTGTTTTCCATACGAATGTTAGTCTGCCATTGAGGCTTACCAATGTCATTAAAGAGACGACCAATGGAGGATGTAACAGGAACCTCTCTTGAACCTGAGATACGCCCTGGGTTTACCCCAATGTTCCTGTTGTTTGTAGCGTTGAAGTTCTGTGTGCTGTAAGCTTTAGCTATGCCTTCACCAACAACAGGTATGTTCTCCAAACCGATTATACTGTCAACGATCTGGTCAGTGTACCGTAGTGCATTGTTTAGGTGTTTGTTACCGATGTTACGTGCAGGAGAAACATAGTCCTCTCCTTCAGAGAAAGCCATAGCAGTGTTGATTGGATCAAGGAAACGAGTACCACCTGAGCTATACATGTTTATAGTAGCCGACAGGGTGACAGGTATTACGTCGCCGTAACCTGCTTCACCAGCGAATATATCTTCAGCCAGTTGCTGCACACCTCCAGCTGCGTCCCCTAGTCCACGGGTAACAGAAGGTAGCGCGAACGTGGCAAGATACTCTTGATACAAAGGCCGAGGCACCCCGCCATCTCTTTGCATGTGAGCACCCATACGACCAATAATCTTCCAGAAAGAAAGAGGGAAGTCATAGAGTCTAGACACAACTTTACCGTCAGAGTTACGCTCTTCGTGCCAAGCGAGTCCATTCTCAAGGTTGTCCATTTCCTTTATAGTTGCTACAGCTATAAGGCCCCAGCCAGCAGCAGCCCTTGTAAGCAGCTCCATACCCGACTTACTTGTTTTAGTGTAGGGTTTTAGAGCAAGGGAGATACCTGTGTGATCCGCCATGAAGACAATAGAGTTGTTGAAGAACTGGCCGAAAGGGATCAGAGCACCGAGGACAGGAACGTTACGGGCTTCCTCTAGAATGTCTGCAACAAACTCAAGGTTTGTACCGGAGTTACGTTGACCAAACTTACGTGCAAAGACGTTACCAAGGGATTGTTCAACAGCAAGCGCTTCTATCTCCATGAAGTCCTGATAGCTTGCACCCTTCTGCGGGTCCTTAAGGAGAGTAAAGATGTCGTCTCTCTGCATAAAGTCGTTGTAAGACATGTTGTATTTGTTACGGATGTTTAGGTCTAAGGCGTACATAAACTCTTGTGACTTAGTCAGCATGTCCTGAGCAGTAACTCCATACATAGTCTGAGCAAAATCCATAGCCTTCGTCATTCCTGTCCGTGGATCAGGGCTGTCGTCGATTATACGGTTAACCTTAGCTAGTGTGTCTCCGTTATCAACACCACCAGAGAGATAGCTAAACATAGCCTTCTGCGCCTCAGGGCGGTGCATAAGGTAGTCCAGTGTTTCATCCCGAGTACCTTGGGGGTTAACAAGGTTTCTAAACTTATTGACCTGTGCTTTGTAAGCGTTACCAGCTAGACGACGATAGTCAGCGGCACCGACAGAGTCTCCCACAGCGTTCTTTAACACAGAGTAACCTCCGTAGAGAGTGCCCTTCATCATATCAACAGTGGACTGCATGGCACTAGCGTAAGCCCAACCAACAACGTTAAGAGCTGTAGTAGCAGGGTGGGTAACAAGCATACGAATGAAACCATTCTGGAAGTTACTAGACCATTGTTTAAAACCGTCAGGTCCATCCAGCTCTTTACCACCAGTCATGTTTTTAACACCCACAGATACAACGTCAGCATCAGGGGTGCCATCGGGTACAAAAGCCCTTGACCGTTTAGCAGCCCCAAGGCTGCCAAGGACAGAACCAGACACACTGGCTACCTCAGCTCCTTTTGCCAGAATCTCGTCAAGGTCTAAAACCTTACCGTCAGCATTCTGGAAGACACCATCGACTAGAGTCTCAATCTGCTCTCTCCACTCAGAAGGAAAGTTCTCATCTTTAATAACATCGCTGTACCACCCAGCCCTACGCTGACCTAGTCTAGCGTTTAGAGAGTCGATAGGAATACCAGCGTCGTTAAAGAAACTCTTCAGTCCTCCGTAGAACTTTACAAACTCAACGGGTGAGATACCCTCTGCATCAACCCCACGACCAGCAGCAACCAACTCCTCAAAAGGAGTGAGAAAGTTACGTAGTGATTGTTGTACAACTTCATCTTCTTGTGTCTCTGCTACACGAGCAGCAGCACCCTCGGCTTCGTCCACACGTTTAAGAGCTTCTTCAAACTTCTCCTCACCCCTCTGGAGGCTAGTACCAGCAGTGTTGGTAGGACTCCACCCACGGGTCATCAGAAGGCCACCTTGTAGTCCACCCCCTACGACACCCCCGAGTGCAGAGATGGCACCCTGAGTAGCGTTGTAGCCCTCCTGACGACCTGACATACGGTCTACACTTTGTATACCAGCGTCAGCAGCTACACCAGCAGCAGAATCTAACACAGAGCTACCTACAATGTCACCCACTACACGACGACGACCAGCTGTTTGACCAGCTTCAGTACCCAACTCTTGAAAACCCCTAGTCATTACCCGTGACCGAGCTTGGTTAGCAACCTGAGCAGCAGCTTTCTTAGAAACACCACGGGTGATAGCAGCTTTAGACGCAGCTTCACCAGCAGCGCGAGCCACAGACTTAAGAGCCTGAGTAGCACTACGGGTTGCAAGAGCACCCCCGGCTTTACCGAAGCCAAGAGACACAGCGTTTACAGGGTCAAGTATGATGGACCTAGCGTAGTCTCCTACCGCATCAAACCTCTCCCCAGCAGTTGTGTTCTCATTAAACGCTCCACCAAGAGAGTCCCAAAGGTCATAAGCAGAACCAGCAGTAGCCCTACGTGAGTCCAGCTCTGCTCCTTCACCTTTGTAAAGGTGGTTCATCTCCTGAATAACGTCAATAGAGTTACCAGAGTTAAACCCACGCATAGAGTTAACAAAGGAATCTCTAATCTCTTCACGAGAGTAGTCATCCTCTGTCATTCCGTTACGGTCCTCCATGTAGGCAGCGACTGTGCTAAACTTGTCGTCGTCCAAGAGGTTTGATACAGTGAGTGGTCCTCTGTTAGGTTGACCTTCTTCAGAGTCTTTTAGGAGGTGAGAGTATCTTGACATCTATTTACCTTGTATTTGAACTATTGCGTCGTATGTCCTCGTTAACAAGCAAGTCGTAGTAGCTGTTAACTAACTGGTTTACACCCGAACCTTCGAGAGAACGAGCAGGGCTTGGAGGGCCACCCCTTGCGTCTTGGTTTACGAGGGTATCGTAGTATATACTTACCAACTCGTCAAGTCCAGACCCTGGGCCTACGGGAGCTACTCTATTGAAGTCATCATCAAAGTTCTTATCCGCCGGTATACTAACAGGGTCATTCCTGTCTTCGTTAGGTGCCTGCCACAGGGTTGGCTGCGTAGGAGCGCGACCAGGTCCTGTTAAAGGATTACGTCTGACTGGTTGACGAAAAGTATCTAAGAGCAAAAGCAAAGTCTCTACGTTTTCAGGTACAGTCTCTAGAGTCCTAAGGATGCCTACAGCAGAAGTAACCATTTCATCTCTAACGTTTAAGTCTTCTTCACGTAAAAGAGCAGTGAATACCTCCTCAAACTCAGGACTGTTTATATCTTCTATGCCAGTTATTACAGCAGATAATACAGCAGACTCAGGTCTTTGGTCTGTCTGGCCCAGTTGATCTGGTCTTGAACGAGGGCGCATACTGCTTACTGCTCCTTCAAGGACAGCAAGGGGTTCCTGACCGGGTCTTGAACGAGGACGCATACCACTAACATTTGTACCTAAGGTAACCGGGGTGGTTTCAGACTCTAAAGCCTCTATAAGAGTTTGGTCATCAGGGTTTACGTCAGGTTGAGAAGGGATAGATTTAATATGAGCTCTAGCCATTTCTAGCCCATACTTCTCAGTGAAGGAGATTAGCTCGTCATCGAGTATACCTTGGTCATTTCCATTAAAAGCAGCAGTAAGAGAAGCCCTGTCATCACTTTCCTCAATACTCAAAGGAGGAACCTGTTTTCTAGTGACTATAATAGGCTCACCCCTAAGAATAATTTCAACCCGGTCTACCTCTGTGTCTGCAAAGATACCTTCAGCAATTAAACCAGCTTCTTCAGGAGTGTTTGCAGTTAGGGTAGACGGACGAGACCGAGGCCGTACAGTCTCTTCAGTAAGCGCAAGAGGAGTCCCAGCTGGATTGGCAGACACACCACTAGGATCAACAGCTGAACCACCAGGCACACCACTAGCATTTATAGCGGCATCTGACGTGTCTTCTCCTGAGTTACCAAGCAGAACATTAAGTGTTGCAGCAGTAGAACCAGACTCTGAGTTAAACAAGCTTGTACCTAGGCTGTCGCGTAGCATAACGGTGTTAGGTCCAGGAGTGATACCAAGTTCAAGGATAGCGTTTAGACGTAGGACACCGTTTAGAGAGTCAGCAGCCATAAGACCTGCCTTAGTAGACTCTAGCTCAGCTACTCTAGCTACACCCTCCTCTGTACTTACATCTGCGTTATCTACTTTAGCACTGTTGATAGCTTCGTCTATCTCTAAGACCATAGACTCTAGGTCATAGTCTGAGTTAGCAGTAGCCATATGAGCATTAAAGTCAGCAGCTCTCATAGGCTCAGCAGAAACAGGAGCTGTAAAGTCGTAAGTCACTCCACCTTCGTTAGAACCTTGAGCCTGAATAGGTAGGTTCATACTAGCCATAATCTGGTCACCAGTCATCCCGCCAACAATCTGTTGGTTGTATACTTCGTTAGACAGAGCTTCATCAACGTTGAGTCCAAGCCACGAACCAATAGAGCGACGACGAGATGTCACTGGGTCTGTGTCGTTAGGCATCTCTTGTGCAGTAGGTAGGATTGAAGTAAGGATTTCCTCCATAGAGGCCTCGCTACGGTAGTCAGCAGCGATAGACATCATATCGTTAAGGTTGTTTCCTGTAATTCTGTTATCATCTTTAGTGTCGGAGTACACCATCATCAACCCTTGGGGGTCCATCTCTAGAGTACCGAGGACTGTACGCTCATCAGCACCACGGCGGATAAGACTAGTAGCTGCTCGTTCGTAAGCACCACGTTGCTCTTGAATACCTGCTTGACGCTTCAGACCTTGTTCACGTAGGTATGTACGGTCCTCATCTACACGGGCACGGATGTACTGCTTCTGGTTTGTGATATCATTATTGAGTTGCCCAAAGAACCCTGCTGCAAAAGAACTCATTATACTTCCTTTCGTGACATCAAGCCACCGCGTTTAGGTTTATCTTCTGGAGCTTTTTCTTCCATACTTGTAGGAGTAACCTCAGCAGACTCAAGGTCATCAGCTTCAGGCTTCTTAGTCTTTAAACCTGTGATGGCGCTAGACAGAGCAATACTCTTACGTATGTCTTCGTCACCATCTTCCTCAAAGAACTCTTCAAACTCTACCCCTTCGTCTTCAAGGAGAGTAACAATGTAGTCTTGAATTACAGGGGCAATCATCATAGAGATGTCGATACTGTGAATCCCTTGAGACACTGCTCCTGTAAGAACCATCTCTGTAAACAAAGACACAGGCATACCTTGGGCCACACCATCAAGAATACTATCGAGAACCTTAGGGTTACCTAATCGAGTTAAGTGATGAACAATAGCTTCATCAGGATTAGAAGTCTCAGGTGGACGTTCCCAAGGGTGATTCTTAGGTTCGTTAGTGAGAGACTGGCCGGGGATGGGGGCATCAAATTGTTTCATGGGTTACCTTTAGGTTGCGCCTAAGTATCTGCTTGCTCGCGAGCGACGGTATTCAGGAGAGGGACGAAGGAAGTGGTTTACAATCGCAGCCCCAGCCTCACCAGCTGTGCTCGTCGCAAAGATTTTACCAGCAGCAGAAGACTCAGAGCCTTCCAGTTCCATCATCAAGAAGTCAAGTTGAGCATCTGTATCTGAATAAGGTACACCCCTGCTGTCAGCAAAGGTTTCGTATTCAACACGACGTGGCCCAGTGAGTTGGTAGAGACCAAAACCCCCACGAGACCCTGGGACCAAAGGTACAAGCTCGTTGATGCCTGAGTCAAGACCAGACTCATCTTTGAAGTTCATAACGAAACCAGCAGCAACGTGCGGCTCAAGACCTCTGTCTACCAGGCCCTGTCTGAGTTCTTCAGCGTACGTACTATCGCCTACTCCACTTCGTGATCGAGGGCGACTACCAGAGGAAGTGTTCTCAATAGGACTCATGTCCAGAGCACCTGTAGTACTCTGTTCTCTACTCGCTCGCTCAGCGCGTAACTCGTCAATGTTACTCATCCAACTATTGATACTGTCCTTAGGACTATACTCAGCTTCCTGTGCTTGCCCCATGCGTTGGAGAGCACGACTAGTTTCATCCTCTGATCTAGCAATCTCCCTCTGAGCTAACCCAATACGTTGCTTAGAGGTACTCACTGTGTCAGGTGTTTCACGCCGCCCACGAGAATTACGTTGGGCACGAAACTGCTTGATAGAGTTCTCAATCATTTTTTATTCCTTATCCAAATAGGAGGGTACTTGCAATGTTAGCTAGTACAGCTCCCTTAGCTTGGTCTGCTTGCATATCCATCTGTAGCTTTAGAGCTGACTTCTGACTTGTATCACTAAGCTTAGAGAGTAGGATAGAGTTAGCACGATCTAGTTGTCCCTCTGAGCTTTTAAAAGCAAAGTCCATTAAGTCCCGCTCCCTTTGCCAAATCTGATCAAGAGCTGCACCTGTGATAGCGTTAGTGTTCTTTGTATACTCTAGGTTAGAAATGTTCTGAGCAGCAGTACTGGCAGTAGCTACTGTTTGACGCCACTGAGCATTAGACTGAGAAATGACAAGAGAGTTCTGAGCATTAAACTGATCTCTC
>Ga0306898_1000266_pt1 | contig 21411 bp, 39 predicted proteins | sample AntRauMFilla1564_FD_190424 | JGI IMG/M metagenome (GOLD analysis project Ga0306898, IMG submission 190424) | Saline lake microbial communities from Rauer Islands, Antarctica - Metagenome Filla 1 #564 (v2) (version 2) | ecosystem: Environmental > Aquatic > Non-marine Saline and Alkaline > Saline ...
GCAGACCTGCGTGATGCAAACCTGAGTGGTGCAGACCTGAGTGGTGCAGAATTATATAACGCCAAGTTCTACGGCAAAGGTGGTAGTAAAGAATTAAAAAGAAGCCAGCTAGTAGATTTTCTACACGCATTAGGCTTTAACATTGTCGAGGATTAGGATTATGACTAATACCCCCAACCCCCAAGCTAATACACTAGATGAGATAGTTAATGATGATTTTAGAAATCACCTAGCCTTGTTTTCTGGTAACGCGTATGTAATCTCTGACCCACCGTATAACCAAAATTACCACTACTCTGAATATGACGACAACTTAGATATAGACGAGTACTCCTCAATGTTGCGTAATGCTTTTAATGGACAACAGTCCGTGATAATCCAATACCCAGAAGATATGCTTAATATAACTGCTAAAATAATGGACGCAGATAGTTGCGATCAGTCGGTGGCGTGGGTATATAACTCCAATACTGCAAAACAGCACAGGCTGATTACTTGGTGGAACTGTAAACCAGACATGAGAAAAATAGGGCAACCATATAAAAACCCTACAGATAAACGAATAGCCAAAAGGATAGCAGAAGGCAAACAAGCGAAGCTATACGACTGGTGGAATATCAATCAAGTAAAAAACGTGAGTAAAAAAGACAATCCACACCCTTGCCCGATACCTTATTCCATAGCAGAACGAATAATACTGTTAACTACCAAAGAGGGAGATACGGTTATTGACCCATTCGCAGGAAGCGGTACAGTTCTATTAGCCGCAAAGAATAACAATAGACATTATGTAGGTTTTGAGATAGATAGAACATACTATAATTATATGAAAGGATTAGGATTATGACTAATACCCCCAACCCCCAAGCTAATACACCCAAAGGGGTAGGTAGAATTGAACCACCCCTTTCACTAGAGAAACTGTTAACAATAAAAATTGCTAATTTAATGATTGGCAACCCATACCCGAATGTCGGTCAGATAATAGATTCCATAATGCCCATAATCCAAACCCACACAACAGAAGCAAGGATAGAACAGAAAATAGACACCCTTAAAACTACTCATGGACACCAACAAACTGGCACTATATTAAACGATAAGTATTTTATACACAACATAACAATGTTAGAAAAAGAACTAAATAAGAGCGATGCAGAAAAAGTGCGTAAGTTTAAAGTACCAGAGTATCCACTACCTAATTTCGCCGAACAACTACCCGCTATCTTAAAGGAGAACAAGTAATGAACGAAGCATATCTATTTAGATTGAATGGTCTGAGCTGGGCAGAAATAGGCGAGTTGCTAAATATCTCGCCTAACACCATCCGCAAAGAAATAATGAAAGAGGTAGAAGATGAACGTAACTAGACTAATCTGTGGCTTTGCTGCCGTCAACAAAGGTGTTCACATGGTAGGTCAAAATGGCTACTGTCCTGTTTGTAAACTAAAGGATCAGCTTATAACAGCTTAGTCTAGCTGCTCATAACAGCTTAGTTGTTTGGTATCGGCAGGGGTTACAAAAACATTTAACCCCTCTCCTCACTAAATAGGTATGCAGAGTCTCATCAGGTCTACGTGTGTTAATAACGCTGTTAGTTGTCGACTGAGGTGTAAAGAACAGATCGTATACTAGCCTGTGTTGGTCTTTTATTTCGTTTGAGCTTAATATTTGGGTCTTTGACATATTCGTTCCATGATAGTTCTTTTGGTAGTTGTCTGATCGTGTAGTGTTTGTTTAGTAGATGCTGGTTAGCGTGCTTCATGGTGGGATTATACCATAAGTATTTTAAATGGCGTGGCTACACATACTCTCTGAGTCTATTACCTCTTGTGGCCAGTGCGGCGTTATCTTGACCTGTGAGTAGCCGCCTCCTCTAACACGCTGTGCGCAGTACTTTATTGCGTATTGTATCGTTAGATCATCTTCCATCTTGCAAGCCTCTGAGTCATGTGCTGTGTGCGTATCTGAGGTTTCTTGTAACTAGCGTATGCTTCTTCCCATAGTTTACTATCACTCATTATATATAATTCCTTATTCCTAATCTCTATTCTTGTTTAGCAGATTAGAAGATTCAGGCTTGTATCCCTTTTTTAATAGTGTGTAAAAAAAAGATAAATTGTAAAAGTTCAAGACAAATGCCACCTAGGACTTCTATGTAAGCCCTGTATCGGTGGATGTCTATTCCCGTTCCCTTCATAGTGAGTTCGAGTGTTGCGACTCTTTATTAACGCATCGGAGTCTTTAAATCCCTACGAATAGCAATCAGCTATTGACTAGATATTAGCACATGCAGTATGATATGTCTAGTACTACATAGCAATCAGTCAAGAGTCTCCCTAACAGGAGGCTTTTTTCTTTTATGTGATTGCACTATGTGGAAAACTCATACTTGTTACTATTGCTTATGTTAGTAGCTTGTGCTATTCTATAAGCATAACTAAATGAAAGGTTATTACATGAAAGTACTACAGTTTATGGCAGGAGCATCAGCTTTCCTAACAATAGGATTTGTTATCTCTTACTCAGCTATAACATTATTAACAGAACTAATGGTGAGGTTATCATGAGCAACCACAGGAACGATAGACTATACGATCTAGTAGCAGAAGAGATTGATTATTGGGCGGGCGAAGGTGTAGGCAAACTAATAGAGAAAGCTATGGAAGTCACGCCTAATGACGTAGAGCGCCTATGGGAGCTACTAGCTATGTCTAGGATAGCTAAAGAAGTGGAGCAAGTATGAAGAACCTAGTAAACAGTCTCGCCAAATACACAGGGCTTACAGCAGACCAACTAACTACAGCCTTTGAAGCTATAGAAGGTGAAGTACGAGAAGACGTAGAGGAGCTATTCTACAACCATGTAGGTATAGACACTAATGGAGTACCAGCAGACTGGACAGTAGACCCTGGTAACTTTATAGACGCATTGTTTGATTACTATACGGTGGAGGCACGATGAGCAACAGTAAAAAAGATTTAACACTATACGCACTAGACACACTACTTGAATACGCCAAACTTTTAGAAGATACTGGCCATTTAAGCCACGACCTACTACGACAACGGGTAGAAACTTACCGTCAAGCACCAGACTTGCCAGAAGCTACAGTGGAGAAGATATGAAGGACATACACGAACACATCAAAGAGATGATGCTTTGGGCGGACGAAATATCTGGCGACTGGGACGGCGATAACCCAGGTATAGAAGAAGATCGAGCCAACCTAGCAGAAGAAATTACAGACAAGACAGAGGAACTGCACGACCTAATACAGACTATGGAAGGTATGTTATGACTAACACCCCTAAACCCCAAGCTAATACACTAGATGAGATATTTAATGAAGACTGTCTAGAAACTATGGCTCGAATGAAAGATAATTCAGTAGACTTGGTGTTTACTTCTCCACCATACAATAGAGAACGAAATGATGTCTACAGCCATTATGACGATACTATCAAAGACTACTTTGCTTTTTTGGTGAAGTTTACTGACGAAAGTTTGAGAGTGTCGAAGACTTGTCTTATTAACATACAGGCAAACTACTACAACAAAGCAGACCTTTACAGGTACATGGGTCACTATGCAGATAAGATACAGCATACATTTGTATGGACTAAAGAAAACCCCATGCCAGCCAGCGGTAACAATATTACAAATGCTTTCGAGTATGTATTTATGATAGGGGATAACACAAAGTCAAATGGGACATACACTAAGAACCATGTACACACCGCAGTCAACCCCGACACAGATAAATCTCATGGTGCAATAATGAATATTAAGATTGCCAAGCATTTCATTAACCTTTTTACTAAAGAAAGAGGAGTAGTCTACGACCCATTTATGGGGACAGGTACTACTGCTAGAGCCTGCAAAGATTTAGGCAGACACTACATCGGATCTGAAATATCTAAAGAATACTGCGACATAGCCAAGAAACGACTAGGACAGGGGGTATTACTATGACCCCCAAACCCCAAGCTAAGACACCAACAAAAGCACTAGAAGAAATTGAAGCTATACTAAACGAGTTTCACGAAGAAACGAGAGTAACAATGTGCCAGTACCTTTTAGATATATCTGAACAGACAGTGGAGTTGTTATGAGTATTGAAACAGTAGAAGCTTTAGCCGCCCAACAGCGACACATGGACATAATAGAAGAAGCTCTATTTTCCGCCCAAGACCAACTAAAGCGAATGAGATTAGAACACGAAGAAATAATGCAACTAATAATAAAGGAAAACAGATGAAGATTAACCTACACATACCAATACAGCAATACGGCTTTGTAGAAGTAACAGACGTAGACCCTGCTGATGTAGAGCGAGTATACAACCTATACGCAGAGAAGCCTGTTGGACTAAAGTCAGGAGGGTTTGTAGATGTTAAGACTTTTACTGGAGAAACAATACAGTATAACGCTGTAGACCATGAGTATAAAGACTTAGCTGGGAACGTGTTATTGGGCGGGAGTACATACGCCGCCCAATTCAGTAAGCCATTCAACAAAGAGAAAATGCTACCAGTATGCGCTAAGGCATGGGGCGTAGAAGAATCAGTTATATCTGACATTTGGGATATGAACAAAGACACATCTAACTTACTCGGTTCAGCAATCCACCTTGGATTAGAGTTAGCTCACAAGCATGCTAAAGACGGTGCGACTATTAGAGAGAACAAGAAAGACCAATTAGACAACTACGCACTACCAAAGAGTCCTATAGTACGCAAGGCCGTAAAAGCTTTCATAGCTAAGTACGGCCTGGACGCATTACCAGAAGTATTTGTAAGTGACGTTGCGAACAAGAAAGTAGGACAGATTGACCGCTTAGTAATAACAGGCGACAATACCTGCAGAGTGCAAGACTACAAGACTTCCGCCCAAGACAAGGACACAGAGCTAACCTACCAACACCAAGCAAGCTACTACGCTAGCTGTTTAACCAAAGCAGGCTGGACCGTAGAGGGTATTGATATATTCTATTATGACGGTGACGCGTGGACTAAGAAAACACTTAAGGTTCTTGAAGTAAAATGACCAAAAAGGATAAAGTTGAGGCTATATACAGAGGACTACCAGAGTTAGTAAACGATGACGTAGCACTAAGTATATATATCCTTAATAGGTGTGGGGCGGAACTTTCGCCCAAACAAGAAGAAGCATTTAGGCGAGCAGGTAATCTGGAACACTGGAGCAGGGCAGCACGATTAGTTCGCGCCGAACACCCTGATTGGGTAGATGATAAAGTAAAGGAGGAACGACACAGGGAATTTGTAGGGTATCGATATGAAGGGAGGGCAGAGTACTCATGAACATAGACTTAGTAAAGAGCTTATTCAACTATAGGGAGGGCAACCTATATTGGAAGAAGTCTCCAAGCTCGCGGGCTATAGTTGGAAATATGGCAGGGTCTAAGACCAAAACTGGGTACACACTGGTAGGTGTCAATAGCAAGCTGTACTATTTACACAGACTGGTTTGGCTGCACCACAATGGGTACTTACCAGGCGAGATAGACCATATCAACCAGATAAAGACAGATAACAATATAGAGAATCTTAGAGAGGTCACACGAACAGAAAACAGTAGGAATAAAAGTCCTTCTTCAAGATCAAAGACTGGATTTAGCGGAGTACACTGGAGCAAGAAGGCGCGCAAATGGTCTGTCACGTATATGGTAGACGGTACTAATACTAGAGCAGGATATTATGGTACCTTAGAGGAGGCTATATCGGCGAAGCTGTTTGCTAACAGTGAGTACGCCTATCATGAGAACCACAGATAATGCAAAAGCACACATTAACGTATTTAATCACTAAGGAGATAACATGAAAGATACTAATACAGGAATAGATAACTCAGGTTACTGGAACTCAGGTGACAGTAACTCAGGTGACTGGAACTCAGGTAACTGGAACTCAGGTGACAGTAACTCAGGTAACTGGAACTCTGGTAGCAGGAACTCAGGTTACTGGAACTCTGGTAACTGGAACTCTGGTAACTGGAACTCTGGTAGCAGGAACTCAGGTGCATTTAACAGAGATTGCCCAAAGATGAGACTGTTTGAAAAAGATTTAGATATAACAGTTCAGGAGTTCTATAACAATAATAATTTATATATTGACTTACCTCTTAACGTCTGGGTAGATAAATCAGATATGACCGAAGAAGAAAAGTCTGAAAACAATTCATGGGAAACTACGGGTGGTTTCTTGAGAACGCTGGACTACAAAGATGCACATCGTAAGTGGTGGGCTGATAATTCAGATGACCACGACAGATTCTTGAACTTGCCAGGCTTTGACTGGGAGATATTCACTGAGATTACAGGTATAGAAAAAGACACAGACGATGAAGTAGACGTCACAGTAGAAGGAAATACAGTACGGATAAGCAGAAAATCCGCCAAAACACTAGGGCTAATTAAATAATTAAAGGAGAACAATAATGAAACTATTTAACAAAACACTAACAAGACTACAAAGCCTAGAAGAAAAGATAGGCTTGCTATATATACACAGAGACGACTACAGCGAACACATAGCAGATACCGAGAGTTATGGCCACACGTTAGAGAAACGCATAGCACAAATAGAAGAATATATTAAAGACAATACGAAAGGAAAGAAATAATGGATAACACTAAGATAACACTAAAGAACGTAAAGGTCGTGTTCGTCTCGTTAGAAGATGAGGGATTTGGTCGCAGTATCACTGTAGACGCAACATCTAAAGAGGTCAAAGACGCTATTACTACATGGGTAAAAGATAACAATATTGGTAAGGGAGATAAAGCTGGCACGCCCAACTTTAAAGACTACGAACAAACCACCCAATACCAATTCAAGATGAACGACAATACTAGATTCGCAGGCTTGAACGGACTGACTCAAAAGGACTTAGGCTTTGGTGCTCAAGTATCACTGACGGCCAATTCATTCCAATATGATAACAAGTTTGGCAAAGGTACAGGCTCAAGTCTATCTGCTGTATTAGTAGAAGGTCGCTCACCAACGAGCGCTGATGCAGACCTAGAAGAGCTACTGGGCGGCATGGATTCAGACGCACATATTAACGATGCACCACCAATAACAGATGATGATGCTCCTAAAGAGATTTCAATCTCAGATATTCCGTTTTAAGATGGCTGAATTGTCCACGTGGGAAGCCTGGGCCGTTAAGAAATACGGCTCAGTTGAAAAGGCCCTCCAAATACGAAGCGAAGCTGGTAAGAAAGCTAAAGGAATAAGTAAACGTACTGTATGGGGAGATAACCCAGAGATAGCAAGGGAAGCAGCAAGAAGTAAAAAGAAGGGGTAGGGTATGGCTAAGAAAGATGACGGAAAGGCAACAGATGTTGCACGTAAGATTTGGCGGCAAGTAGGCCGCTGTGAAGCAACTGACGTAAAAGCAAGTGTATGGGTATGTAAAAGCGTTGAGAGTGGCAATAGCTCACCCCAGTTACAGGGTGCTCACATCTATGGCGTCGGAGCTTACCCTCGGCTTAAAGTAGATTTAAGAAACGGCATGAGTCTATGCTCAAACTGTCATAGATTTTTTACTTCAAGCCCTGTAGAATTTGCAGACTTTATCCGTAAGACTAAATACAAGAAATACCTGCAGCCTCTAAGGGATAAGAACAACGGCCCAAAGGTTAAGGTGTTCTGGAATGAGAAGCTCGCCGAACTAAAAGACGTACTCAAACAGATAGAAGCAGGAGAATTAACAGTAGATCAAGCGAGGCTATATGACGAATAAAGAATACATAGAACGTAGAGACAAGATAACAAAGACTGTAGTTGTAGTTGATGACGGGGCTACTATGTTTGACACTATAGGCGACGAGAAAAAACGCCAAATAGCCATAGACCAACTAATACTAGATGTTATAGGGGAAGACCGTACACAACAGCTACCAAGTACATCAGACGAAGATACAGGTAGGTTCTATAGGGATGGTGGGTACAACTTCGCCAAACGAACACAGAGAGCTATAGTACATGAAGAGAATTAAGAAGCTAGTAATGAGCCAAAACCTTACTACTTCTGGTGGCGCTGCGTATATAAAATACACCTATATGATAAAAGAGGGCCACGGAGAGCATGAAGCTACTTCTACTAGAAGGTACAAGATAGGTGAAGCTGTAAGAAGTTGGTTTGACGGCGCTAACAACACTGCGGTTATAGGTAAGCTATGCCAGAAGTGCTTCAAGAGCTGGAACGAGAAGAACGCGATAGAGCATGAGTACTGTGAACTACCACCAAGAGACTATAGATAATAAAGGAGAAGCTATGAAACTAGGTAAATCAGAAAGAAGCGAAGCAACTCAAGCACTATACCAGCACGACATAGATAATAACCTCACCCGATCACTACTAGACGAGCCAGCCATAGTAGCCTACAAATACTGGAATCTTATAGTGAACCGCTACCCCTACGATGGCAAGTGGTGTACCTCTATGATGTTGGTGTACAGAGGCGAGTCATCTTGGTGCGATATATCACAAGAAGCTGTTATTGAACTACATGAGTTAAAGTGCAGATTTAAGAAAGTCTTTGACAAGATAGAGGAAAACGGAGAGACTATGACTTCCGTATTTAATATCCCACATATCCATTTACTTCAAGGCCAGAAATAAGATACTATTAGACTCTAACCAAAGGGAGCTATGAAATTCACACTATATACTAGTCAAACATGTGCGTACTGCGAGCAACTAAAGAAGTTTCTCGGCATGAAGTCCGCCAAATACGAAACAGTAGACATAACAAACGACTTAGAGACTAGACAGGAGCTACAACGAAAGTACGGAGCAATCACAGTACCAGTACTAGTAAGAGAAGATGGAGAATACATGGTAGGGTTTAACCTGTCAAAAGTAGCCTCTATGGTATAATGAAACAGATAGATTACTTTCATTGTCTATCAACTCTTTGAGACTTACGATCCCACCTCGTGAGTCTCTTTTTATTTCCCTATTGCTTATGTATACAGCTTGTGCTAGAATGTACTCATAACAAATGAAAGGTTATATAAAATGAGTAAAGATAACATGCACTACGAAACCACAGGAAATAAAGTAAACAAATCAACCGCCAAACACGCTAAAGAGAATGAACTAAGGGGAATCAGCTTCACTGATATACTCTGGGTAAAATCAAAACAGCATAAGTTTGGACTGTCAGTAACACTTAACATAGTGTTTGGTGTGTTCTTCTTTATCCCTTGGCTACCATCAGAGATAATCCACTTGATTAGTAGTATATAAGACCACTTGACGGCTCTACAGCTCTTCATGCTAAACTAAGTTTATGGTTTAAGCCATCTTAACAATAAACGGAGTACCCCTGGCAAGCCTGATGTAACCGATGCCGACGTTATGCTTTTTACCCAAAGCGAACCACCAAAGACACCTTTAATAAGTATTGTAATAGAATCATTCAAAGAAGAACCAGTAGAAGTACCAGCCAAGCCGCTGTACACCCTAGAAGACAAGATAAAAGATAATCACTATAAGTGTGATGAGAATAAACAGTATATAAGAGCCGACACAGCCAAGTGTTTGGATAAACCAGTACATACGCAACAATCTACAGTAAGTACCGTTACACGCGCTTACAGTGGGTCTAGGGGTGGGTACGCATATGGTAACTGCACCGCATACGCACAGAATACCTTAGGCTGGGTTCCTAATGGCTGGGGTAACGCTAACCGCTGGGATAATAACGCTAGGGCTATGGGCTACACAGTCTCGTCTACTCCTAGAGTTGGAGCAGTAGCGCAGACTGATGCAGGGTATTACGGGCATGTTGCTGTAGTTGTTGCAGTAAACGGTACGACAGTTACGGTACGAGAAGCTAACTATGTCGGCTTTAATGTCGTATCAACTCGTACAGCACCGACCTCTAGCTTTGTGTATATATATTAGTCCGCCCAATGCAGAGGGCATCCGTAAGCTATTACAAAGTTACCGCCCATCGCTTTCCATTCGCCAAACTCGTTATCCATTATTGGGCAAATACAACCGCCTGCTACGGCTTCATCACTTCCAGGGTTAGGTACGTCTGCGGTCATTCAAGCCAACTATCATCAATACTCTTAGCGATAACCCCACGCATTGACTCATGTTCTGATTCAACTATCCAGTCTAGGTTTACCAGTGGTATGCCCGAACTTTCATGTGTTTGCCTACATTGTGCTTCGGTAGTATACAGTCTAGCAACACCATTTTCAGTCAATATGTTTACTATTCCATAGCCAAGCCACGGGAATACTCTTATGAAATCATAACGAGGGTCAAGAAGGTATCTTTCGTCTGAGCCTTGTATACCCATGCCGATGCTGTAATCTGGTCTGACTCTTTCACTCATTATAGCTCATCCCAAAACTTGTCAGGTGTGAGCCTGTACTTTATAAAGCCGCCTAAACTGTAACCAAAAGGTAACCTGCTGTCCATTATCCAGTTACCTAGTCTGTAGGCTAGTGGTGTTTTACTCATGTCATTGTCCTTTCAAAGTCATTTATTGCTATTCCGCCCAATACACTTGTTAAATCGTTTCTCATATCTAGTAGAGCATCAACTTCAGCCATGACTCTAGGAGTACACCTGCGTTTTTTAAGCTCTGGTATGTGGCTAGTTATCTCTGCGTCTATCTCTTGCACAGCGTAGGTTATACCGTCTACAGCTTCATGTATTTCCATCATCATCTTACATCCTCTTTATAATCACTCTCTATTAGTTTTATACGTTCGTGCATAACTGCTAGGTTTAGGCCATCAGGAAATTGCCCCATGTATTCGTGTAGGTCGTATAGTGCTTCTACTATAAGTGCTTGGATTTGGTGTGTGGCGGCTTCTTCTCCACCATTATCAAGGTAGTGTCCAGTGTTTATTTTGTGGACTATGTCGACTACTGAGTTATCCATTAGTGTACATCTCCGTTATAATTACGAACAAATATATCAAAGACTGAGTTAAACTGCATCGGCTCTAATCCGTTATGTTCTTCTATTTTAGCTAGTTGCCGCCAAACAGCATCAGCTCTGTCTACTGTTCCGTACTGTTCTGGCATCTCTTGAATAATTGTCTGTATTAGGTGGTGGGATAGCTTAGTGATTCGGCGGCGTTCTTCTACTCCAAGTGCAGGCACTTCTGTATTCGGTGTAGGCACGCAATGATAGTTACCGTCTAAATCAAAGCCTATCTGTGTATCTTCTACTATCCAGGGTGCAGGCTGGTAGGTTTGTCCGTCTAGCGGTGTGTCAGTTAAATCTCTAACAACAGCGCTAAAGCCTCTGTTAAACTCTGGTGTTCCTTCTAAGATCATCACTCGCCTTTCCCGCATTTCTTACATGTGTATTTATTCTCTATAAAATTAAGTAGTTTCATTATGCGTCTGGCGTGTTCTCTCTCGGTATGTCCGTAGTTAGTTAGGTCTAGCACTTCTTCCCACTTGAACTCGTTAAGCTGTAAAATACTAAAATCCTCTGAGAGTACCGATTCGTGTTCTATAGCACCTTTTACATATTTTTCTGTTGATTCTCTTGCGACATCTTCTAGCACTTTATTTAGGTGAGCTATTTGTACTTTATTCATATTGCCTACCTGTTTACGAAATTATGTTTATAAAACTTCTCTTCTGGGATTCGTGACTTACTCATTCCACCGCAGTCTTTGCATCTAAAGTACTGGTATAAATTAGCGTTAGTAGCTTTGTACTTCATACCTGCGTTCATCGTACCCTCTTTGCCGCATTTAGGGCAGGCTTCAGGCCTACCCTCCGTCACGTTCAGAGGTATGGCGCTATTATCCCACGGACGTAGCTTGAGGTAAAGGTCAATCAATGGTGGTATATCTTCTTTGTTGTACTGTTTCATTTTCTTCCAGGCTTTCTTATCGCCTGCCAAACAGCCCTTCCATGTCTCAAACCCTCCAGCGTTACCCTTTTGTGCTACTTCCATATCTTTAGCAAGGTGCTTTAGACTGTTAGAAGTAAACGCTCCAATCCTTTTGGCGATCTTCTTGGTGTCGGTCTGCTTGTAAGGGGCTGGCGGTTTAAGTCCTCTAATCAACATACGTGCCTGTGATTTTTTCTGATCAAAACTATCACCGTTATGCGCTACTACAAGGTCAGCTCGGTCAAATAATTCCCACAGTAGACTCACTATATCGGTGTCATCATTAACTCCAGGCTTATAGCGTAGGTAGTCATCTTGACCCTTTACTGTTACTTTAGGCCGTCCTTTGCTGTCATCGTCTCCAAGCCAATGCCATGCCACAGATAGAATCTGCCAATCATCTATGACCTCTATGACGTTCTGCTGCCAAATACCCCATGTATAGCCGACAATCGGGCTTGTCTCGATATCGTAGATCAAAATACGTGTTTTCATGCCACACCCCTATAGTTAAGCCTTGTTAATTCCCACTGTTCTTCTGACATTTCTCTTGTCTCACAAGTTGCTTTTTCCCTCACCAAATTAATAACCCCATGTAGAGCTATGTATTCGTCTAAGACGTCTATCATAAGTCCTACATGGGGCATTTGTGGGGGTGAGTACTTATCATGTAAGCCCTGGTGTTCTTGCCTGACCAGTGGGCTTACATGATCTACTAAGTTCCTGAAAGTGTGATGTATCGCACTTCTTCCGTATTGTTGTCTTGTCCAGTACCAGTGGTGATTTGTAGTATTTCTATACCGCAAGTTCTCTGGTGATGGGTCATTAAATCCTAGCTCTATCGGTGGTACTACCAGTCCGTTTCGAGTAGGATATTTCATTTACTCTACTTTAGCGATTCCAGCTCGTAGGAATATTAGCCCTAGTCCCTGCATTACCATTTCTGTGTCACCTTGTAGTAGCCCTAGTAAAGCCATTACTGCTCCTGTGATGTATGTTTTTCTTCCGTAAAGGAAGTCTAGTATTGTGTTCATATTATCTCCTTTAGTATGTTTATTTAACGCTAACGGTTATTAAATGTCAATGTGATATATCTTACTACTTGATGCGTAGTACGCTTCTAATAAAGTCTACTGCGGTTTTAAGCCAAGACGGTTCTACTTCTTTAATGACTTCAACTTCTTTAATGGTAATCTTTTCTACTGGCACTTCTACAATCTCTTTGACAATCTTGATTATTTCCTTAGGCGGTTGCTTTTGAAGGTTTGCAAGAGCAGCTTTTACGTCTGCTAGTTGCCTGCGAGTAGAGTCGGCTTCTGGCCGTGCTACCTGAAAGAACCGCTGTTTTGATTGTCCTATCCATGCACTACGTTCGGCTGCTGAACCGACACTTCCCCTAAGTAGCAGGTAGGCTTCTTTTACTTCTGCGTCTGTGTTGAACATTTCTTCTCCTTTAATTACTGGTGCGCTTTGTGATGGTGCGTTTGCACTATAGATACTTGGTGGGTAGATGTATGAACCGTTAGCTAGCTTAATGTAGTAGTGTACATGCGCTCCTGCTGGCCCTGATGGTATTGTGAACCCTGTATGGCCCATCTTAGCCACTCTCTGACCTTTAGTGACCTTTTGTCCTCTCTTAACGTAACTACGCTCACAGTGGCCGAAAGAGTGCATAGCGTTTGTTTCGGTGTTTCTTATCCGTAGCATTAGTCCAGCATCGCTTCTGCCGCTACCACGCTGCATAAAGCTGTCTACTACGCCAGTTACAGGTGAATATATAGTAGGGTCTGGGCTTGCTGAATGGTCTACGGCTTTAGATGTGCCATGTTGAGCTTGAGTGATTCGATTGTTAGTTGGCTTCTGCATGGTTACTCCTTCTTCTTTAGTATCGCTTCTATGTTGTGGTTGCTTTTGCGTATTCCTTTAACGTCTTTGTTTTGCTTAGTTACCAGTTCGGCTATTTGTATGTTTTGCTCTCCTAAGTGTCCGTTGCGTTCGGCGGCTTCTCTGTTACCAGTACGAGTTTCTTCAACTATATCTCGGCTAATAGCTGTGTTTTCTTCTATGTTTTTAGCTAGTAGTGCAACAGCTCTGGTTTGGGTGTCAATAATCTTAAACAGCCCTAGAACCATTGCTGAGAATATCCCAAAGGCTGAAAGAATTATTGCTGAGTCCATTACATATCCGCCAGATTAGTTAGTAGGGTTGTCATTAGGTCTCTTTGGGTTGATTGAGTTTCTGTTTTTGTCATTAGGTTTAATCAGTTCGTCCAATAAGGCTTACAGCTAACCAAGTTGAATCTACATCCATACCCCTGTTAGCCCCAGCAGATTGAAAAGCATTAAGTTTTACAATATCGCCAGAACTTATTGACACTTGAGCTGTAACATTTAGTCTAGAATCGTGTCCGGCGTCATCTGCGTTAGTCCTAGTTTCGGCAACGGAAGAACCAGCTGCTATTATTCTGCATATAGACTGTGCAGTAGCATCTCCCACGTTATCTATACCTATTTGTCCAGTTATTAAATACACTCCATCATGAGGAGCTACAAACTCCGAAGACGCAAAGTTTCCGCCCAAATCATAAACCTCTGTTCCTAATGTAACGTTTGTGAACGTGGAAGTGGTTAATGTCTGTACTCCTGAAGGCTTTGCTCTACATGCTATGGGTGTTCCAAGTTTTTCTGCTGTTACAGCATTATCTGCTATCTTAGCTGTAGTGACCACACCTGCGCCTAATACTGCTGCTACGTCTACTGCACCAGCTTTTAGTGTTCCGTCTTGGTCGTGGGCTACTGCCATACCTTGAGATAGTCGGTTTTCACGTTCTGCTGATACTGGTATGTATACTCTAGTCAGTGAACCTGCTGTGTAGTTGCGGTCTCCTGAGCCTCTTTTTTGGTCTACGTTAGTAATAGATGTGGCGGAAGCTACTGTACCTTCAAATTCGTTGTATGTACCTGCTGTTTGTACTTCTTGTCCGTCTACAACTGTTGCTTCGTCCATAGCGAAGATAACGCCCTCACCTATGGCTGTCCAGTTAGTAGTAGAAACAACTGTTATAGATGTTCCTCCTGCTGTGTAGTTAGCGTCTAGGGTCGTTGCTGAACCTGGGCTTCCAACGTTTAAAAATAAATCTGATGCTGGCATGTTATTGTTCCTTACTTATTATATTATTACTTATCATGCTTTTAATACCAAATCTTCAAGTGATTGACCCTTGGTATTTGTTGCGCTGTGTATATAATCTGTACCTGAAGTATTGCCGATTATTTCCCATGATAGCTCTGCTAGTAACCCTTTTGGCTTGATTTGTAGAACTGCTACGCTCTTACCATAACTATCAATACTCCCAGGGTCATCTCCATACTTATATGCTGCGTCCTTAGCTAGAAATGCACCGCCGTACTGCCATTGGCCTATGCCTGTAGCTGTAGTGGTAGTAACAAAGGTATCACTACCTGCTGCACTTGACGTCCCGTTACGAGTTAGTCCAGTGGCGTTTACTGTAATTGAACCTCTAGGCTGTAGTAGTTTGAAGTATTGCCTACGTATCTTGGCTAGGTTAAGTCCGTCCTCATCCCACACTAAAGCTGAAAAGGCTAGTCGGCTTCTCCATGCTACGTTGTCATCTTGGTGTGATCGTGAACCTGCTCGTGTAAACTCAAGTATTCTGTTACCTACTAATACACAGAAGTGAGTGTCACCAGCGTTATCTTCGTATAGCCACATATCTTTAGCCGCTACTGGCCAGCGTAATATCCAAGGATTACCTTTACGTGATTTGTCATGTACCCATATCTCATTGTTACTAGATGAGCCTACTGGTAGTGCGTAGTAGTTACGCTGTCTTAACTCAACACCTACAGCACCAGATAGAGCTTCTAAGTTAATCTTTGCGACGTCTGGTTCTATGGCTTGGGCGATTGATTGGGTCGTTAGTATGTTTACAATGTTCTGTGAAGTACCTGTAGATTTGAAATCTAGCCCTGTAGGGTAGTCTATAGCGTCACCGTTTAGGATAGTTGCTCTTGGGGCGTAAGTACCCGACTGGCCGTTAGCCTCGTAGACGTTAGGGTATACAATAGCTTGGTCACCAACAGTAAGTGTTTCAAAGGTTACGTGGAACAAGTTACCTCTACCAGCCGCACCTCTAGCAGATACAGTTATAACAGGGTCGCCCTTACCATTACGGAAGCTAGTAACGTAGTTTAGTTGGGTGTCGCCATTTTCATCTATCGGTACATATCCACCCCCGTTATATGGTGAGAAGTCTGCTGTAGAGCTTATAGAGCCTGGTGATGAGTAGTAAAGTAGATTATCTGCGGTAACGCCATATACAGTACCGTTCTTCTTGTCTACATGCATGTGAGTGAATACAGCACCTTCTGTAGAGTTACCTTCTGGGGCTATCTTGAATGGATTTGTGGCGAGTGTTCCGTAGTCTATGAATGATGTTTGGTCTGATCCCACTGAGTAGAGTTCTAGTTGGGTGTCTGCTGTGTTCCCGTAATAGATAGTATAGGTAACTGCACCTGATACAGCGCCCCATGAGATAGTACAGAAGTCAGTAAGGTTCACCCAACTGTTGCGGTCTTTGGCGGCGTTATCTGATGATACAGTGCTGGCGATTGACTCTCCGACTGAATTACTAGCTGTGACTCGGTAGTAGTGAGTTGAACCACCTGCTGTACCCGAATAGACTACAGAGCTTATAGAAGGTGTTGTTAGGGCTGTGTATTTAACTACTGCGTCTGTGGCTAGGTCTACATAAGATAAGTTATCTACACCGTTATAGATGTACACCTTGTTCTTATTCTGAACGCCTGAAGCCCATGCCTCGTCATCATAGGTATTAGAACCGCCCAATACAGTATATCCACCACCGTCTTTTTGTTTATAAAGTACACCGTTAGCGCCAGTGTCCATCATCCATAGGTTATATCGCTCTCTACTCTGGTAGAACTTACCACGCCCTATAGCTGGAAATGTAGGTTGTGTACCGTAGGCTACTAGTGGTGGTCTTGGGCGGGATACGTGGTCCTGTACCAGTTCCATGTTGGTCATGTCTGATAGGGATTCGATAGGTCGTCTGGAGTCGTCAAACGTGGAGATATAACCCTTTTCAAAAGAGTTCTGGTGTATGTTTACTATCTTACGAGACTTACGTGAGTTGCGCTTTGACTGCTGTTGAAAAGGCATTTAATACCTTTCAGTTCCATGTATTCTATTCACGTTCGTAGGAATAGCTTTCGGTGTGTTGTAGGTATTTCGGCGGTTAGTACGTACCATTTGCATGTATAACTCGTTAGCTTTGGCGTTTAGGTCGGCACTTTTATCCTCGTAGGTTATGTCGTTAAAGGCTATCTCTGCTGCGACTGCCATAACTCCCCAGTCTGCGTCTGGTAGTGGGATAGTGTCTGTGGATAGTGTTACGTCTGCTGGCATGTAGTAGCCTGGTAGGTGTAGAGTGCCACCAACTATGTCTTCTGTAGCCACGATAGCGTTAGAACAGTAAAGTACTTTAGGGTTCATTCCAGCTAGGTAGAACTGACGACCAGTCTTTGTTCGGCGGCGTGGGTTGGTCATCTGGTAATAGACTTTATTAGAGTTAGTGTCTACTGCATACACTTCGTCTGATGCTGCTATTAGTGTAGCGTCTGTGTTGTATGACGGGGTGGCTGATACTGTTATCGCGCCCAATGACTTAACTTCCCATGTCTCATCAAACAGTACCTTAGAGTTACGGAACAGTCGTCTTTTAACACGATTTATTGCTGCTACCCACTGTGAGGCTTCTTCTGTACCAAATGTAGGAGCATCATCATCAATACCACGCAATACGTAGTTAATGTCTACTAGCGCTTCTGCTACTGTCATTGGTTATTATCGGGTGTTGTATTTGGTAGTGTTATCACTGTCCGCTCCTTGATTAGAGGCTCGGTGTAACGGCTACCTTGTTTATAACTTAATAGTATCATACTACTGCATTTTCTAATAGTTGTCTTAGCGATTTATTCACTGATATAGGGTTGCTACCACCTTCGTAGAAGAAACTGAACTTCTTAGGTTTAGAGCCTTTGCCTGCTGATTTACGCCCACTAGATTTTCTACCACCCTTACTGCTTGAACGACTAGAGCTACTTGATGTCTGATTGCTAACTAATCCATAGCCTAGTTCTTCTCGTAGCATCTTGCCTACTTGTGGGTACTTCTGTAGACCTGCTTGAGTTAATGCGTTGTCTATCTCTATTACTTTATCCATCTGAGCTTTGCTGATAGTGCCGTCTTGTATTCTTGAGCGCATGTCATTGTCACCTAGTTTGTAGAATGATTGTGTTTTATCGTCTAGTTGTGACTTAACAGTACTTTTTAGGAAGGTGTCTGTAGCTTTTGATTGTGCGATTTCATCTTTGCCTTCAGAATTCTTTTTATAGCGTGAGTATTCTTCTGCAAACTTGCTGTCTAGTTTTACTCCGCCTATTTCTAACCCTCTTTGGTCTAATAGTGTCTTTGCCTCTGTGTTTACCCTATCTATGGTTTCTCTTAGTTCGTCTGTGTCGTAATCACCAATCTTTATGCCGTCACCTTTTTTACTGTAAGCGTCTACTATTTTGTCGTAGTCTGTGCCAGTAGCTTGTACGTCTTGAGTTTTTCCACTTGCACTAGTACCACTAGCTCTACGGTCTTGTATGCCTTGTACCGTTTTAGCCGCATTACCAGATTGTTGTATAGACTCTTGTATAGCCTTAACGTCATCCTTGCCTGTAATGTTACCCTGTTTGTTGTCGTAGTATGCTCTAGCTCCAGATGTTGAATTAGGACCAAATAGTAGGCTCTTGGTTGCATTTATTGGGTCGGCTGATACAGGGAACGTCGGGTTGTTGCCACCGTCTACTGCGTGACCTCTAACCAATGCTTGTGCGCCAGTAACCGTTTTTCTTAGTTGGTTTCCAGCTGGAATAAATCCTCTAGACACTTCTTCGGCTGCGTTCTGTACATCACCCTCTATTAGAGATTTAACGCCCTTGATCCCACGCTCTACTACCTGTACTGGTGCTGCTTGTCCGTCAAACCTACCAACATCTGAGTCTTGACCGAATACGTCTTTTCTTAGTTCTTGTGGAAGTATGTTAGCACCTGCCATTACAAATGGGTTCATGTTAGCTGCTTCACTGGCAAACCGTTGCGCCGTACCACCGATTTTACCTACAGTACTTCTTTCGTCATCTTCATCATCTTCTGAGAAGTCTTTTATTGTATCTAAGGTAGCGCCTAGGAAGTCTGGTAATGGTTCAAACCCTGTGACAGATGCCAGGATACTGTTCATAACAAAGGCTCCTGCAACGTACTTGCCTTTTTGAACAGGTGTTAGGTCTTTCCAGAATAGTTGGTTCTGTGCGTTTACTTCTAGGGTGTACTGTAGAACTCCGTTAGCTACGGTACTTCGGTATATCTCTGGCTTGTCTGCAATACCACGACCAGCGACAACTCGCTCTGCCATTCTGTCTGCTTCTACAACAGCCTCGTCTCCTTTAAATCCTCTTGCTAATGCTGCCTCATGTTCTGCATAGAACGTCATCTTAACAAACTCTTGCTCTACTACTTGTAGTGGTATACCTAGAGCGTCTAAGCCCTTGGATACATTACTTCTTATAGGTGAGTTTACGTTTGTTATTCTTGACTGAACAAATCGTGATTTTTCTATTATTGGGTCGTTAGTTGCTAGTTTCTTAACTGCTACCAACGTATTCTTACCGCCAGCGTGAGCGATTGTAGATGGTATACCAAGTGTCTGAGATAATACTGATTGAGCGTTACCTAGTATAGTGGCTCGTCCACCTATCTTCTGTAGTGTCTGCCATCCCTTGAGCGCTACTGGACCAGTATCACCCATTTTATCTACTACTGTTCGGTCTAGTGCGTTTGTCTTACCAGCTAGTGCGTTTGCGTATTCTTGCCATCCGTTAATAACTTTATCAATATTAGTGTCGTTAAACTTCTCTTTGAAAGCATCTCTTAGGTCTGCTTTAACTGTTTTTTCATCAAACTCTGATTCAAACTTTTGAGCTGTACGCATAGCTGTTTCTACGGCTCTAGCTCTTACGGCTGATTCAGTCATGTGTATGTTGTATAGGGTAGGCTCTAGGTAGGAGTCAACGGCTTCAAATGGGTCTTTCTTAAAGTCCTGTGCGCCCTTACGCTGTTGAAAGAATGGGTTCCAGCGTTTGCGTGGTTCAAACTCACCAGTACGTCCTGATATTTCTCCAGGTACACCTTTACGAGTATTGCCGTCTGCTTCTCCTAATGCTGAGTTCCTTAGCTTGCCATACATATCACCAGCAAAACTAGTCTTGTTGCTTAGCTCGCTAATGTGAGTGAGGTAGTCTTTACGCTTTGCTACTTCTGGCTCGCCAAATCGTGCAAATTCCTTATTAACTCTAGTCAGAAGTGTGTCGTATACTTTACGAGTTTCTTTTTTGTATAGGTCTATCTGCTTGACTGTTTCTGTGCCGTATTCAGCAGTTATATCTTTTCGTGTAGTAGTTCCCTCAATATAGTTAAATACAGCTTCTTTATAGGCTTTCTTATTAACGCCAGATGGTTTAGCCTTCATGGTGTCCTTCATTCTTGTTTTAAGGTTTCCTCTTTCAGCGTTCAATTCTTTACGGAAGTTAGTCTCGTTCTGTAGCTTGTTGGCTATGACGTACTTGTACACTTTGCTTGCTTGAGCCTTGTCTTTAAACACTCTAAATATGTTGCGCTCCATAGTCTGACCAACTTTGTAAGAGTTTTCTATGTTCTTAGCGTCACCTATAATATTATTCATATTAACCATTTCGCCACCTACGTTTACTTCTACGCCTGTTGGATTGACTCTTACATGGTTGCCTATTACGGTTCCGTCGCTGTCTAGTACATTACCAGATTTAATAGTATGTATCTTAGGGTTGAACTTGTTAATAGCGACGCTTCTTCCAGCCTCACCTTTTTCTGCGTAATAGTTAAACTCTGTTCCTTCTCTTTCAGCTGTAGCTTGGGCTGATTGTATCTCTTGGCTACTGTTTACTGCACTTTCTAGTATTTTAGCGTTACGGCTATTAGGGTTAGTAGCTACTGCATTAAAGATGTCTGCTGGGCGTGATGCGTCTTGGTTTGTAAATTCTGGTATACTGTTGGCATATGAAGAACCCTGAGACAATTTTTCTCTCTTTGATTTTAGTTCCGTTGCTTGGGATTGTTCTATTCCAAGAGCACTGGCTACCTGGTCTACTCCTGATGTTTCTGCTGTTTGGGGCTGCGTTTTGGTTTGACCGCCTAACTTAGTACTCTTACCTTGTAGGGCGTCTTGGAGTTTAGATACTCTAGGGGTAGGTTTAGGGGTAGGTCGGGATTGGGCGGGCTGTTTAGGTCGGTATAGGTACTCGTCTCCTAGTGGCTCCGTCTTATCATCTATTATATCTTTAAGTCTAACTTGTTTTTCTATTACGTTACCATCA
>Ga0306898_1000268_pt1 | contig 21374 bp, 19 predicted proteins | sample AntRauMFilla1564_FD_190424 | JGI IMG/M metagenome (GOLD analysis project Ga0306898, IMG submission 190424) | Saline lake microbial communities from Rauer Islands, Antarctica - Metagenome Filla 1 #564 (v2) (version 2) | ecosystem: Environmental > Aquatic > Non-marine Saline and Alkaline > Saline ...
GACATCGAATCATTCCTTACGCGACGGGATTGGCCGCAAATGCCAGACGCTCAAGCGCAATTAGCACCTCACCCTCTGCCTGCGGGATGTCATCGCGCAACATGCCCACAAACTCAAGGGTAAAGAATCGCCCGGTTACTATGATGTCCGTCTGGAGTAAATCAGTAACATCCAACCGGGTGGCGGAAGAGATCGAACCTTCGGAGGATTCAGTTCCCGCCGTGCCGCTGTCACCGTAAACGAGGAACACGCGCCAGTCGAAGTATATGCGATTTAAGGCCCCCTCTGTGCCGTACTGAGGGTGTGCCCATGATGTGTCATCAGGTGCCCGCCTGAGCCAAGGGAATGGCCGTGCATCGACGCTGATAAAGTGCGATCCCGAAACCTGATCGACAGGAGAGGCATCTTCCACCGGCAATCGGTAAACGAACGTTGTGCGCGGGTCCGATTGAAGCAGTCCCCTGTTGGACGTGCCGGAATAATAACGGATCATGGACCCATTACGCAGGCCGACGGAAACGAACTCATTTTGGAACACCGCGGGAACGTCCGAGTACCCCGAAGGCACAACACGCTCGGTTGGAAGGCGCGTGTCTCCGGTAGAGTAGTAGCGCACGGGGAGCCCGTCGGCGTTCGTCTTTTCGATGTAAGCCTTCACACCAATTCCGAGCACACGGTCATTCCCGCGAATCTCAACGAACGTATCCGTTGTGTCGGCAATCTGTTTACCGTGCTGCCAGATGTTAAGGTAAACGATATAGCCATCAGCTCCTGCGGATGCGCCCCATTCAAAAGTTGCTTCCGTACCCGTAAACCCGGAGAGCGTCAAGCCCGTCGGGGCAGGCGGAACCTCTGCAATGATTCCGTTTTCATCATCGCGCATTACGGTATAAGACACGCGTGCCCCAGCGCTCAGGCTGTCCGCCGTGTTGGCCGCCCCGCGCGTCGATACGGCAACAATGCCGAACTCTACAAGATCGCCAAACGCACCGGAAAAGCGCACCGTCGCAATCAGTCCGGTAACCGTAGCCAGCAAGGCAAACGCCGTGTTGCCGGTAACGCTGCGTGCATAAACCCGGTAAGTGTGCGCATTCGCCGCAGCGTCCCATGAAAGGTCAAACTCGGAAACCCCGCGGTCAACAGATACACGCTCAACCACAACAGCCGCGCCGGTAACATCAACAGGTTGAGGCGTCGGCGTCGGGGTAATCACTCCGTTGGCATCCGGTCCAGTGTCGTCATTGTAAACGAGAGTCCCGGGGTAAAGCTCGCCTTGCAATCGCTTCTGCATACCGCCGATGTTCGTGATCGAAGTGATCATAAACTGCTCTTTAGTACGCCCAAACTCGCGAATGATGAACAGGCGGCCAACAGGAGAACCGCCGGGAAAGCTGGGCACGGTTGAAGTCGTAAGCGTCCGCAGACTGGTTGCGCCCGGGCTTGTGAACTCAGTCATTGACACAGTGCCGTCGTCTATACGCTCGGTGTACTCGTAAGCCCTGTTGGCATCGAATGAAATTGACTGATCGAGAACGCGGGTTGTCCCTGTGCCTGACACGATCCGCCCGGAGAACACGCGGTTTGCACGGCGGCTTGTCGTCACAATGTCCCCGGGCCGTATAGCCAGAGCATCAAGGCCCGTGTCCATCGTGCAGAAGTTACCGACCATCGTTGCCTTGCGGAGAGCAAAGAACGCAGCACGCAAGGCTTCAGTGCGCCGGGTGCATCCGAGCCTGTTGATTTCCAGCACTTCTGCGCCGTCACTAAAGGACGGTTCGTCAAGCCTTGCAAACAAACGCTTTTGCTCGTAAGTGACTTCATCCTGATAGCTTAGAGTGATCTGGTTTGGTCTGGTTGACAGGGCCGAATAAGTAACGGAAGGCCCGCTGCCGGTCGTGTTCCCCTTGCTCATTTCCAGCGACTGATTGGACCCTCGGGCCTCTTCGATAATATACTCTAGTTGATTTCCGTAGCGCACAATGATCAAGCGGGCGTTGCGGGCCAGCTCAACCACAAGCTCCCAACCGCTTCGGCGTGAGTCAATAACTACATCGCAGCGGAACCGGCGCTCCATCGTAGCGCTTCCGGTAACTTCGGGAACGTCCTCTTCACACCAGTCGGCGGCGTCGCTCAGGCTCAGCTTGTCAATCGTATCAAATGGCGTGCGGCGGCCCATGCCATATTCCGTGTTGGCCATAAGGTCAGCAGTGATCAAAGCATGATTTGTGCTGAATGAGTAAACGGAAATAACGCCACCGCTTGTATACGCGCCAGAACCTCTTGAGCCAACGAGTTCAAGAGTGTTTGCTGTTACCGCGCCGACTTCCCATTCCTCATTTGCTGCCGTGTTTCCGCCAACGTTCATAACCCGGATAATATTGCCGGGCGAAATCGTGTGAGCGTTAGACGTTAGGACGATAGGCGTGGCATTGGTGGCCCCTGTGATGGCCACAGTGGACTCGCGGGGATCGTAAACAGGTTTGCCCGCAATCAGCGTCCGGACCGTAGGAACGCTCTGCAATTGCTCCGATGCCTGCGCGTCGATATATAGACAGGCAACGCCACGATAAGCAGGACCGTATGAGTCGGATTCATAAACCTGCGAAACCTCGCAATCGTAAACGCGCCGGACCTCATTTTCGTCAGAGTTTAGGTTCCCGCTTCCTCCTACAACGGTGCGCTCAACCTCCAGGCGGTATTTGCCCAAGGCGAGCCCGCTGATGTTCAGTGAGTAAAACATGTTTTCCCGTTTGCGGGAGACGATCCGGAAGTCCCGCGAAGTTACAAGGCTTCCCCCTAGTGTGTAAACGCGGGCCTGCACGGTGATTGAGAACGAAGCGATACTTCCGTCTTTCGAGTTGAGCGAGGAAAGCCCACGCGGGAAGGACAAGAGCACTTCAAGTTCGTCAACTTCGCGCCGGGTTTCGTGCTTGAAAATGATCCCTCGGTTGAGCCGCTGGGTATACTCATACCCTACATATGGCCGCTCGAATCCGGCGGGGATTGTCTGGTTGGCTTTACCCATGCGCACAGATACAAGGACATTCTTAAGGTTTCGCGCTTCTACTTCCCCGAAGAACATACCCGGTGGAATGGCCGAACCCGTAAGATTGTCAACGTCTGTTGTGATCTCGTCAGGCCCAGGACAAATGGCTGTGATGGGTCCGTGGGCAAGTCCAATCACCATCCGGTAAGTGAGTGAACCGCCGCCGCTTTGCGCCCGTGCGTGAGTAAGCAGGACCGCACCGCCGGTCTGCACGATGCCATAACAGATGGGAACGATTGATCCGTTTTCCGTTGAGCTAGTGGGCCGCTCGCTACCGTAGGCCGGAGATGCTCCTGTGGTCCCGCCTATCGTTGGCAACTCCGGCAGGAGAAAGCCCGTAAGCGTATCCATCACGAATGCACGGACTTGCGAGCCGATTGCAAACTCTAAGGCAATCGCAAAGAAGTTGCCCGTTAGGATGGAGCCAATCTGGAAAAAGCTGTCGTCCTGATGGGTGTAAACAAAAGTCACGTCCGCCGTGTCGCGTGGAGTAACGTTTGCAAAGTCTTGAGGAAGGACTTTTTCACCATCGTACCAGCAACCAAGAGCGCCGGGCTGTGCCATGTCAGCAAGGGTCTTCCCCGCAAGAGTCCAGTGGTCCGCTTCAATTGGCATCTGGTTGATGGTGTTTTGCCAGTGTCTGACCCTAATCACAAAAGCCCCCTGTGCCGGTAAAGTCCCCTAATTGTAACGCTACGGATCGGGCTCCAGATGATCCCACACCTGCTGGATGCGTGCAGGATACCGCGGCCCGTGCCGTTGTAGATGTAAACGCCGACGTGCATTCCCTCGCCATGCTGACCGTCCATAACTCCAATATCGCCAATGTTCGGAGTGTTTACGGACCTGAAAAAAGAATGGAGGGCGAGGCCAGCGTCGCCCGGCTTAACGTCGCCCGGCCACGGGAAAGGCTCTGCAATGCCCATGTGCTCCCGTAAAAACTTGCGCACAAGACCAAGGCAATTCACTTCGTCGCCTGAGCCAGAGCCAAAATCTGCATAGCGCAAGCCCTGCGTGTACTGGTTGATTATCCTGATGCAGGCGGCCTTGTCCATTATGGTGCCCTCTGGATTCCCGGCGCGCCACGGTAATTTAGGATGTTGTCATGCGCTACGCAACCATTGGGGCCAAAGCGGGTAAGGTCGCAGATCGGAAGGTCAACAAACGCAGTCCCGCCCGTACCCGCCCCGTCGGCTGTTGTGCCGGTCAAAGTGAACGCCGTTGCACTTGTGACGATCAAGGTATGTGAACCAGCACCGATGCCATCAGTTACGCCAGCGATGAGCACCGTTGCGCCTGTGATAAACCCGTGGGGCTCTGTGGTTACAATAGCGATTGGCGTTGTGTTGGAAGCCGTCGCAATCGTGGCAGTCTGCCCATAGTATCGGCAACGCTTACCGCGGTAAAGGTTTTGGCAAGGGCCTTCACGTTCAAATCGGATCGAAGGAATCATCAGGTTAAAGAGCGGAGTTGCGCCAAGGGTGAAACTGGCGCTCTGGTCGGTAATCGTTGACCCTGTTATGATTAAGTCCCGGCGCTTCCATGCTGAGGGCGTGCCGGTCAGATGCGAAAAGCCCTCGAAAACAACCACGCTCCGGTCAGTAAGCCCTTCGTTTTGCGCAAGGAAACCATCGAAGGCTCCCGTACTGTTATCAATCACAATCTGTATTTCGCCGGGGTTACCGTTGGCGTCTTGCTCGTCACCCGGGATGCTCAGCGGGAACGGAAGGTAGGAGTTGCCGTCGAATGTTACCGGTTCGTTATTGGCTGTGAGGTAAACGGTTTGGGACTGATTCAGTTTGACCTGCAAAAGGACAATCAGCGCGCCTTGTGGCTCAAGCCGGATTGCGTTTGTTTTCACTGCGTCCGGTATTGGCATCAGAGCACCTCTTGAATGTCACAGGTTATGCGGCGGGCTAATACCCCAAAGCGGGCAATCCGCATACTGCCGGGAGTTACGCGCCACTGGAAAGGTGCTGCATACCCGTTCGGATGCCAACGGAAATTAGTAGCCACTCGCGCTTGTAGGAACGTTTTCAGCGTGGCCGCGTCTGTGAGGTTGAGCGTCCATGAAAGGCTTGTAGACCTGCGGATCGCTGTTGCCGTCCTCACAACCTGCTGATAACCGCTGTAAAAGTCTGTGGTCTCTGTGTACCCATTGAAGCCGATTGCATAGCCGAACTCAGGTTCAATGGGTAGGTCTGTTGTGCTTGTAGTCCCTTCATTATCAACGGTCTGCGTTTCCGTTCCGTGGCTCCACGTTAGCAAGTCAACGTTCCCGGCGGCGCTAATGATCGTGCGGGAAAAGCCTACGAGAACAGACACATGCGCGGAAGCCTCAACTGGGAAATTGCGCAGGTTGGCAAGGTCGGTGCCAGCTATTCCAAACGTGTTAACAAGTGAGATCAAATCAGCAGCGGGCGTCAAATCGCTTGCGACGTTTTGGAATCCTGCGGGGGTTGGAAGAACGAAATACTTACGCCCGGAGCCTGCCCAGTCGGAAAAGCTCAGCAAATATCTGGCTCTGAAGCCGCGGACTTCGGTTTGCGTTGGCGTCACCATACATACAGGCCCCCACGCTCCTGTTGCGATCTGCGGCGTCCTGATGGCTCCTGTGACGACGCCAGTACCTGCCAGAGTACCTACGCCCCCGGTGATGGTAGCCGAGCCAAGGAGTGAGTATCCGGTTGCAGATGCAAAGTTGGTGGTGGTGTCATTTGTAAGCGGCATTTATCGCATCCTTGGGGTTGACTGGATAGCGCGCACCGCATCTTTCACCTGCGGGCTGTTGAACTTGCGGGCGAAGGAATCCGCGTCTGTCGCTTCAATGTAATAATAAGTATCCCCGCCCTTGCTGGCGCTTTGTGCGATCTGGTTTGAGCCGAAGGATGTCATCTTTGCAGGAGCGGCGCCAGCGGCCCCGCCACCGGCGAACATGCTCCCAAAGCCAGCGCCCGCTCCTGTTGCGCCGCCAACCGCAGTGGCCGCCCCGCCGGTTGCAATGCCAATGCCCGGCAACAGAACGTTTAGCAGCAACGCCAGCAGCACGATCGTCATAAGCTGCGCGGCAAGACCGGTCAGAGATTTGGTCATGGCGCTGATGAACTGCTTGAATGCGTCCTTGGCGCTTGTGCCAGTAATGATCGACTCAAAAAAGGCGTCGCTGGCGCTGGTCATTGATCCAAAAACGCTTGCAACGGCGCTCTGAGTTGACCCGGCAACGTCGTTGATCTGCTTCTTGATCTCAGTCCAAGCGCCAACAAACCCTTGGCCCACTTGCTCCATGGTGTTTCTAAGGGCGCGGAGCATCTTGTCCAGCTCGGAAATCTGAGCAGGTAAGGGCTGCACTACTGCAACGGTTTCCTCCATCTGAAACCGGAGCCGGTCAATATGCCCGTCAGCGCCTGCAATCTCTTGGAGCAATGCGCCAAACTCGGCAAAGGGGTTTTGCATACCGCCAAGGCTGTTGGAAAACGAGCCTGATGCACCAGCGAACTGCGCGGCGGCTTGATCGAAAGTAGCGCCGCCCTCACCAATCAGCATTGCAGCATCTCGCGAAACCTGTGCGGATTCGTGAAGGCGCATTGACGCTGCTTGCATTTGGTGTTCCATGCCCGGAATACCCAATGAGCTTAGAACCCGATTCATACCGCTCAGCGGGTTTCCCAAGTTTTCCGCAACTGACTCCTGACTTTTGCTCATGGTGTCGCGAAGGGTGAACTCGATTGAGCGCAAGGCACTGAGGACCGCGGCTTCAATCGCTGTACCGACGGCCTGCGCAAACGATAGCATGAGCACGCCAAGCGCGCCGAAGAACCCGCCCGCGGCGGATAGCAGCTTGGTGAAGATTCCAAGGAACGATTCAAGCAATCGCTTGCGTACTTCTTCGCCGGATTGCTCTGCTGTGCCCAAGAAAGTGTTGACCACAAACCGCGTAATCACTCCCAGCTTGTCCAGTATGTAATCAAGAGCACCGTCGATCATTTGAGTGATCATCGGGGTAAACTCGGCAAGGCCCGCGGCGGCCACGTTGAAGATGTCCGCAAACCGGTCGAACTGCTCGCCCGCAATAATACGCTGGATGTTACGAATCGTGCCAGTGAGCCGGGCAAGAGCATCGTTGAACCGCTCAGCAGCGGCGGCGGGGCCGGACAAGATCTTCATGCCGAAGCGTTCCGCGTCCGCTTGTAAGGCTTTGATGCCTGCGCTACCCAAGGAGAGCAGACCGACAAGCTGAGGCCCAGCACCTTCGCCGAAGAACTTGGCCGCGGCGGCTGCTCTGTCCTGAGCGTCCGTGAGTCCAGCAACTGCATCAGCGGCTGCATACACAGACGGTTCAAGACCTTGGCGGAAATCAACGCCAAGCCTGCGGAACTGAGAAGACATTTCCTTATTGCCGTCTCGGGCCATAGACATACGCTTGTTTAGCTCGATAAAGCCCGCGTCAAGCTGCGCAATGTCAACGCCTGCAAACCCTGCGGCTGCTGAGAGAGTAGAAAGAAACTCTGTGGATGCTCCTAGTCTGGCCGCGCTCTTGGCTGTATTGTCCATTTCATCGGCCAAGCGCGTGAATGATGTTGCCACAGCGCGGAGGGCAAGGAAGGCGGCTAGCGTGACGATCAGGGCCCTGAATGACGTGGCAAGACGTGCAACAGCGCGGCCCAAAGTCACAAGCCTGCTGCCAAGACTGCGCGCCGCGTTTGTGATTCGGGTGAACCCAGCGGCCATGCCCTGAGCCGCACGTTGCGCCGCTGCTGTCACCAGCCGAATGTCTATTTGGAAAGTAGCCGCTGCCATGCTATCACCTCAGTTTACCGCGTGCGTTAGCCTGTGCGGTTGCGTGTTGCTGCTCTTGCTTGGCGCGCTCCATTGCGTCGCGTTCACACCATGAAATCATTGCAGCGATGTGCAAGATGGCTTCGATAAGCGTTGCAGGTTCGTTAGCTATACAGTCCGCCGTGATTGCGTGCCCTGCGGCCCAGTGCCGGTGAGAGCTAAAGGCAAAGTGGATTTCACGAGTGGCCCAATCCTCCGGCGTGCCTTCGATGGAAAAGAAGCCGGGCAATTCTTCAGATTCGCAGTGTTCACATACCGCACCGAAACAGACAGGGCAGGGAATGAGTACCCCGCCCCGCGCTGTCTTTGTCCTGACCTCAGCGGCGGAGTTTACAAGGCAGGCACTGATTTTTTTAGGTCTTCAAGGTCCACCCTGTTCTTGCTCTGGATGGCGATTGCCAGTTCGTCGGCGTAAGGGATTACAACGTCAAGGGCGTCGTTGTTGAGCGTCCGGCCAATGTGAACGGGCTTTAGGTCAACGCCGTCTTCGTCGTATAGACGATCCCATCCAGCAATTCCGTACTTACAAACGAGCACAGCAGCGAGCCGGTTGGCGCGAAGCATGGCTTTGGGATCAGCCGTGATCATCATGGCCTCTCCCTGCTTCTGCTTGGCCGTTGCAATATCCCACGCGGCGGCGGCTTTTTCATCTTGGGTCTTGGCCCGTTTCATCACATCTTGCGCCTGCTTTTCTTCTGCGGCAAGTGCCTTAAGCTCCGTCATCTTTTCCGGGGTGATTCCCTCGGTTTTGAAAACGTCAAAGAGCAGGTCTTCAACTTCGGCCTTCTCTCCGTTGGTAAGGGTCCGAAGATGGAAGACAGTAGGCGGGAGGATACTAACTCCCCCCGCTTCCTTTTGCTTGGCGTACTCTTCCCGGTCGGCGTTCAAGATGTAAGGCCACGTCTTCCGGGTGTTGGATGCGATAGGCATTGCTTACTTGCTCCTCTGTGGTTGGTGGTTAGTCAAGCCTGATCAAGTACGGCACGTTTGGATCGTTGAGCGCTGCATCACTGCGGCGGCGGAAGCGGAAGGTCAGATTCCAAATGGCGCGCCCGTTGCGTTCACCGGGTTGACAGTCCACAAGCTGTGCGGACTCCGCAATGATTGTCATACGATTGCCCGCCGTGCCAATCGAAAAACTTAACGCTTCCTGACTGTTGGACTCAATTGCAGCAAACGGATTCCACGTGGTAAGCGTTGACTGCTCCACGTCGAGCGTGAATACGGGATCGAAGGCACTCACATAAGCGCCATCGTAACCCTGCGCAGCGCCAGCGCAATCAAGAGCGTTTACAACGGCGGCGGGATCGAAGCTGAACGTGGAGAAGCAGGAGAGCACTTGCGCGTCCCAAGTGGCCGTTGCTGCCTTTACAGCGGGCGGGATAATATCCGAGTACACAGCGTTGGCGATGTAGGTTGCGGCGTCAGGACGGACATACTCACCAGTGAAGGAGAAGCCGAAGATAATCGTTTCCGCACGGTTGCCGGTGATGGTGAACGTTCCGGAACAACTCTTGAACCGGTGCCGGTCAACGTTGTCAATGATGGCTTGCAGGTCAACCAGCTTCGGGCCGTTGGCTCCAAACTGGGAAGGCGTCGGGCTCGGAAGGTATTCGATGTTTACCGCAGAAGAGGAACGCAAGGACACGCGGAACTGATCGCCGACGACGAACGGGGCGGTTGCAACATCGGGATTGCCGAAGTCTACGGCCAACGTGTCAAGCGGCCCGCCGGATAGCACAATGGCATCTTCTTCTTCCTGCGTGCCCGTGTAGGCCGTTGGTGCCGTACCGTCCCCGGGATAGAAAACCGCAAGGAATGCAATGGACGTATTGACTACCAAGGCCGTGATCGTAATCACCACACGCCCGGAGATAGTGCCTGCAAACGTGCCGGTAAGCGTTGGCAGACCGGCATGACCGACGGAAGGAAACGGAACGACCGCGCCGATTGCAGCGGTGCCAGGTGCAACGCGCTTGACGTGGCCACAGCCAAGCAGGAGGGCGTCCAGATCGTTGATAACGCCAGCAGTACCAGAGCCGCGGAAAGGCACGTTGAAGCCAACAGCGCCAAGCACAGAGCCGAGAACGGACGCTTCCTTACCAGCAAACTGCGATTGAGTTTCCCGCTCGTATTGCTCGAAAGTGTTTGCTGGCGCAAAGTCGGTAATGGGCCCGACGATGCTGGTATTGAGAACCGTACTGAACGCGCCCAAAGCATTCTTGCCGACAGCGGCGAACTGAACGTTTTTCGAGACGATGATTGCCATTTGCTAAACTCCGTTCCAGCGTTCAAGTGTTGCCGTCATCGTCCATTGACTAGAAGAAACGGCGGTTTGGGTCATGCTAGTAAACCTGTACTTCGCAGCGGCCCCGTCACCGGGAACCGTAAAGTCAAATGATGCGAAGAATCCAACGGCGATAAAGTCAGACATGAAAGACTGGAAAACGCTTTCCGTGATGAAGCGCCAGATGAGCGGAACCGTTCGCATCTCAGGCCCGGGGATTTCCGCGACGCGGTGCGATGGGTAAGCATCACCAGACTGGAGCGCTGGTTGCCGGAACTGCTCTGACATATCCGAACGGATCCACTGCGCGTAATCGTTAATTGCCATATGGCAAGCCCCTCGCGACAAACTGAATCACTGTCACAATCTCGAACTCAGCAACCACCTGCGTTTCCGCATACTCAAAGCGGGCTGTGGAAATATCGAAGCGAGCGATCCTTGACTGATTCTGGTTGCCCGTAGGACTTTCAGAGTCGCCCGTTGGAACGTGCCCGAGTAGGGTCCGGAAAAGGCCAACGCGCACATTGTTTACAAATAGCTTTTGCCGTACTGGATTGGTGAGTGAGGCCATAAACCCGACAATCTGGCGAACGGTAACGGTTGGATAGCAGTCTTGGCCGCCGGAAGCGGGTGCCGTGTTATCGAATGATTCCGTTGTGGGATACGCAAGCACACAAGCAGGGAGCCTTACCCGGTTGGATTCCACGGCCTGCTCGGTAAGCTCCCCCGGTCGGAAGGGTAGACTTACGATAACGTCAACAGGACCGCCCGATTTACTCAGCATGGGTTGAAGGATGGCTTCAATAATGTCTTGTGTAAGTACCAGCATCAGTAGCTCCCGCGGATTCGGTTCAGTAGGTCGCGCCCTCGCGTTGCCTGCCTCTTGAAAAACGGCATGTCCAGAATAGCGCGGGCAACCGTGGCGTCTATCAATCCAATGAGGTCTCTCTCCTGATTAGGCCCCATGCCCATTGACCGGCGGCCCGGAAGAGAAACTTGGCGAGCGTATATAAAGTGTTGGATCATTTGCGATCCTCGAACCTCGTAAAGGCCCCATTCATCAGTCTGCGGATTCACACCACTCTTGATGATCTTCCCCGCGCTTCTCTTTTGCCGGACAAACTCCTTGGCGCGCCCTACGGTATACGCTTCATCTGACACCGGGAACGCCAGCAGCTTGGCATTCTTTGGCCGGATGATGATTGGCCCGCGCTGGGCTCCAGAGATCGGGCCGTTGTGTATGGCGGCAAGCTCGCTCAGGGTAATCGTGCCACCCCTGACCCTTGTATTCCCAGCGGCTCCAAGCCCGATGGAAACAACGTCGCCACTCTGAACCACGGGCTGCATAGCCATCACAGCCCTTTGCAGCCCTCCGGTGTCGCGTAGCGCCTTGGCGCTTGAACCGCGGCCCGGGCGTCGCGTAGTAAGGCGGCTTAGCTCCGGCCACCTTGCTCCGGTTACCATGTCCTTTTGTTGATCAAAGGCGTTCCCGACTTCACCAGAAATATATGCGCCCATTAACAGCAGCGACTGGCTGCGCTCATCGGGGCCAAGCAGCGCGCCCAAACGCAGCAAGGAACTTGCAATGGGTGAACCTCCTGCTAGGTCGATGCTCGCGCTGTCTGCCATCAGTAGCGCCTCTTGAGTCCGGGAAGGCCAGAGCCGCCAACCTGAGAGCGGACCCGAGCAAGATCAATCGTGACGATCAGCGCCGGGGCTTCTTGGTTTGCCTTTACTCTCGTTTCAAACGGCAACGCCATGTTACCGCTCGCGATCGCTTCCAAACGTTCTACGGTCAACCGGTAACTTTCGATGTCTTCACTCGTTCGCTTTGCAGGCTTATTGCTAAGCAGATTCCAGACCGCAAGCCGTGTCGCGTACTCTCTCAGAACCGGCGGCACGTAAGTAAGCGGAAGCAATGACACCCGGCGAACGTACAATCCAAGCTCTGAGTTTGCAGATTCCACAGCAGCGCACAAAAGGGAATCTACCTCAAGCCCCTCATCGTTGTTGCGGTCAAGCAGGTCAGCAAGCGCGTCCGATTTGAACCGTGCCCGCAAGTCAGCAGTTGTGCAGAAAGCAATTTCCATTTCTAAGCGCTCCTAAACAAATCAGCCCGCCCGGTGGAAATCCGAACGGGCCGAGTTGGTGCGGCGTGCGTAAGTGTTCACAACTGTCTGATGATTCCGCGATGAACAAGCATCAGCGGGTGATGCCCAAGGGCAACGATTTCGGACGTTGTAAACACTTTCCCTTCCGGGTAAAGGCGCTGGGTCTCTCGCCTATTGGTTGCAATGAATTGGCGCTCGCTTACCTTGGGGGCTTCAGCGGGGGCCTCTTCGATAACTTCTTCGATGGTTGCTGTGAATTGGCGCTCGCTTACCTTGGGGGCTTCAGCGGGGGCCTCTTCGATAACTTCTTCGATGGTTGCTGTGAATTGGCGCTCGCTTACCTTGGGGGCTTCAGCGGGGGCCTCTTCGATAACTTCTTCGATGGTTGCTGTGAATTGGCGCTCGCTTACCTTGGGGGCCTCAGCGATAACTTCTTCGATGGTTGCTGTGTTCTTCAAGGGAGCCGTAGCCCCCTTGAACTCCTTAGCAGGTCGCCCGCGGTTGGCCATTAGGAAAGCGTCCCGGCAAACAGGAAGCCCGTGTCTTTGTTGCAGATCAACCGGTCAACGTACATGGACCCGGCAACGATGTCGGCGTCCTGATCTTCGGCGCGATAGTGCCGGACGCGAACGCCGTCCTGTTCACCACCACCAAATTTGCCGTTGCCATTCCAAGCGGTATGCAAACCAGTACCGTTGAACTCAAGGGAAGGAGCCTCAACGCGGCAAAGGAACGCAAGCTGGCCCCAGCAAGGAGTAAGCACAGCAACCGCATCCTTCGCGGCCGTGTTGATAAACGCATTCTTCGTCACAAGCACTCGGTCGATTCCCAGCATACCAGCGAGCATGGTTGCCATTACGTCGGTGCTGTTGCCCTGCTGTATCGGACTGAGAGTGTAAATCTGCTTTTCCGTCACTTCGGTCGTGTTAAAAATGGCGCGCAGAACCTGCACGTCAAGGCCGAGGACGTTGGGGGAGACGCCCGTCCGGCTTTCGATCAAGGCAATTGCGGTCTTGATCTGAGCCAGCGGCGTACCCGCAGCCGCGCCCCACTTGGTGCTGGGCGTAAGGGTATACGCACCGCCGGTGTAGGCTGCAACCAGTCCGTCAACAAGGGCTTTTTCACGCTTGAGCGTAAGCAGCTTACCAACGTTAAGGGCACCATTGATGGCAAGTTCCGTTTCGTTTACGGCATTGGCTCGGAACTCATCGGGGATGGGTTGATTAACGCCCCACTTCTTGCAAAAGAAGCTGAGGTCTTTACTGACCTGAACCTCAATTGAGGGATACCTTGCGCCGGGACTTACCTCGGTATCAATCAACCGCAGAAGCTGGCGGTTTGGATCAATGGAGGGGAGGATGCCAGACTGCTGAGCAACCGAGCGGATCGGAAAGATCTGATCGGCAATCAGCGTATATGCACCGTTAGCAAGCGCGGTGCCGGTAAGGAAGCTGTCTGTATGGAACTGTTTCGCGTTAACGGGCATTGTCGTTTTCCTTAGTTAGTGAGTGTTGGGCCGTTTCTTAGGCGGGGACAACGAGGCGGAAATTGGCGACCTTGACCGGAATCAAAACCCCGTCAGCGGTTGCAGGCTCAAGGGCGATTGCGCCAACCCAATTGCCGTCAGCGGCGGCAAGGACGCCAACGCCAGCAGCGCCAGAAGTAAGCGGGCCACCAATGGGGATGTTGGGAGATGCGCCGTCGACCTGGAGGTAAACGATACCATCCATGGTGAAGGAGACTTGGTCGCCAGCTGCGGCGGGATCGTTATAGTCCGCGTTCAATGCGGTGGGAACGACCTGCACACAAACGCCAAGGATGGGAGCGGTTGCGTTAGCGGCGGCTGTGACCTTGAACGAGGCATCAGTGGAGCCAGCGCCGGGGATGATGAAACGGGCGGGAGCGATTACAGCGGTTGCCACGCCGGTGAGAATAGTACCGGGTTTGATTGGAGTCGGCATAATTACTTACCTTCTTTCGCGAGTTGATTGTTGGCCTGATTGATAGCCGTAGCGGGGTCCATTGACGGATTCTTGATACGGATGGCCGCAACACGATCAGTGAGCGCCTTCTCCTTAAACTCAATGCTGTCAGGGTTGGAGCCGGGCTGACGGCCTTCGCTGAAAGCGGCTTGGGTTTCGCCAACGGTGATGGAAGGCCCAGTGGTTACCGCTGCAATGGCGGCAACGTTGCGGGCAAGCTCAAGCATGGCGTCATCAAACGTGTGCTTGGTCTTGTCACTGAACGTCACCACGCCACTCTTGCCGTTGCGGATAGACACCAGCTTACCAACGATGTTGGCCGGAAGATTGAGAGTCTTCACAGACTCAGAGAACATCTTGGACTTCATCTCTGCCATTTCGGCTCGGAGTTGCTCAAGCTGAGCGTCCTTCTCCGCAACGGCGGCAGTGACTTCGGGGGCAACGGCGGCAGTGACTTCGGGGGCAACGGGGGCAGGCTCGGCCATTGTCGCTGCTTCCATTTCTGCAATCTTCGCCTTGAGGGCGGCGATTTCTTCGTCTTTGGTAGCAATCGCTTCCGTATCCATGATGGACCTTTGTGCTGTTGGAGTGTTTAGAGCCCGCACAACGGCGGCCTCAATTTCTAAATTGATGCTAGGAGAGACAGGCTCATCCTCTGAAAAGTTGATGCTTACACCGGCGGCTTCGCTCATGCTGATCAGCGGTAAACCCTTAACTTCCGGCGGTTGAGCGCCAAGGAAAGTAAGCGCTCGCAGGTAGTAGTTGCCGGGAGAGTCTACGCCTTCCGGTGTCTGCCCGCGGTACAGTTCGATGGACCGGTTTTCGTAGGCCCCGCGCTTTACAAGCGGCGCAAATTCAGGGTCAAGAGCCACGTCCGCAAAGAGAAGGTTGCCAGCAACTCGCACAGTGCCTTTAAGCACCTCGCCCCACTTCGGACCTGATTGCGTGTGGTCGATCGTGACAGGCGCAACGTGCTGGCCTGCGTTGTAAGCGTCCGCAAGCGTCTGCAAATCCTTAGACGTATAGACGCCCTTGTCCCCGTAATCACCGGAGCGGAAGATTGCAACATTATGGAGAACCTCGCGTGTGCGCATAAAAGCAAACCCCTCGCACACATTAGGAGCACGAGGGGCAGGGCTTGTAAATTGGCGGGCAAGTAGGTAAAAAGGAAACTACGGGTTAGTACGGTCGCGCGCTCGCTGAATGAATTTGCACAGGTCTGCATCTGAGGCAAACTCGTGGACTTCGGCGTCTTGTAGAGCGCCCCGCATTTGGAAAAGGGTAAACCCTAGCACTGGCCTCATGCACGCAAGCGCCAGCACAATGCGGTCCTTGGCGGTGCGTGCAATCTCTGCTTCAATAGCCTCAGCAACAGCACGATTCATCAGAAGCGCTCCAGTTTGGAAACGTTGCCAGCAAGGCCAGCGGTTTTGACCGGAATAGCGCGGCCCGGAATGCGAAGAACAGGAACCATCAGGCACCGGCAGTTGTAAGAGAACGGCCCCCGGCCTAGCGCCTTCAGTTCGTCAGAGTCCAGCGGGAAGAACGACCCGACGAGAGCGCTGTGGCTTGGCCTTGTCCTGCTGTCGTTTGGATTGCTGTACCGGTATCCAAGAAGGTTGTCCCGGATAATGGGTAAGGCTTCAATCTCTGCACGCTGGGCTTCAAGAGCGTTTGCTTGCTCAGTTCGTGCGATCGTGTCGATGGTATTGCGCGCCACTCCGGGGAGTTTGCCAGCGTCTGCCTCTGCCCTGAGTATGTCTGCCATTTCCCGGGCCGTAGACCCTGCGGCAATGCCCTTGGCCAGTGAGTCTCTGATTGCTCCCACAACGCTGCTGGATACGGCCCCAGCGATTGCGAGCACTCTATCACGGATTGACTGTTCTACCACGCGGGCGGAAGGCACGATGGACGCGGCCAAGGCGGCCATGAATTGGGCAATGATCTTCGACAGCTTACTTTTCGGAACGCCACCACGGGTGGCCATCCACTCCGCGCCGCGCTTCCAGTAGGAGGGCAAATCGCTAGGCTCTGCAAACTCCACTGATTTCGGGGAGTTTAGCTGGCTCTTGAATTGGCGGAAGGAAGAAGCCACGCCCACGAGAGCGGCGGCAATCATAGCATCTTCAATATCGCGACTCGGCTTGTAAACGGTGCCCTTCTTTATCTTGCCGTTGTCCTGTATGGCCTTACCAATCAGCTTGGCAACTTCCCGTTCAAGGGCATCAGCAGTGCCCGCGGTAAGTGCAAACAACTGATCACGGGTTTGTGATTCGATGCGTTCGGAGCGCAGGTCTTCAGAGAACAAGACAAGACCTGTGCCTCGGTCGCTTTCATCGTCAGATGCTGAGTCTCCGCAACAGCCTTCGCGCATGGTCTCGCCCTCTTTACCTGCCGGGCGGATCATCTGATTATCTCGCCACTCACGCAAGGCCACGGGGTTGTAAACGATCCGTGCTCCGGCGCGATAAGCTGCATCGGGAATGAGTCCTGATTTAACGGCCTCGCGAAGCCAGCCCTTTGAACGGCCAACGATCTTGCACGCTTCATCAGCATTGACCGGCAACACGTCCGGAGGGGGAGGGGGAAGCGCAGGCTCTGCGGGAAGCTCTGGCGTGCCCAAGGACGGCCCCAAATCATCCGCGAAGGGTGCAGGTCCACCGCCCATGCCCGGAGCCTGTATGATCACAGCATCATCGTCCGCGGGCGTTTGCATGTCAAAGACTTCGTAAAACTCCGTTCGCGAAACAGGAAGGCCGAGTTTTTCAGCAAGCGCATACCCCGCTTGAATCCACGTCAAATCCGTCGGATCGGTTACGTCCATGTTGAATTTGATCTTGGGGGTCGTATCAGTGCCGCCGCGCCAGTTGAGCGCAACGAACGGATCAACTGCGGATTTGTTGATTGCTTGCTCGATTCGCAAAGCCCAGTTCTTCGCGCGGCGTGAGCCAGTGCTTGCATGGACTTCGGCCTGTGCCCGCGTGCCATACTCGCTTTCCATGAAGCCGAGCGTTGAACCTACGATTACAGTGACTAGCTCTTTGATGGATTTGTCCATGGCGTCAAAGTGCGGCTGTGTACTGGAGCCGATTGCACGATCCTTGAACTCAAGCTCTACCCCGCTTGGAAGCACAAGGCCGCTCGATGTCTCGCTCAGGCTGTTAATGGTTGTTTGCAGTTGAAGCATCATGCGCTGCTGGTCTTGCACAGCGTCTGACTGTTCACCCATGAATCCGCCGGCCATTTTGCAAATGACGATTGGCATACCGTAGCGGCCAAGAAGGTCGTTAATACTGATCCACGCATTTTGCCAAGACTGCCACGGCACAATCAGGGAATTGAGTAAGGACTCACCCGCCGGGAGTGAGTACATGCACGGTGACGTGCAGCGGATGAATTTGTAAGCTGGAAGCCTTGCGCCGGTACGGTAAAGCAGCGGGTGGCCTTGCTCATCGAAACAGAACAGGCCGGGATGCTGGTGCCGGAACTCGGTGATTAGGCAGTTACCGGCGGCGTCGATTTCCCAGATGTTTTCCACCATGGAGAAGCCGTCTTGAGCCGCGCCCATGAACAGTGAGGAGATCAGTTCGTTGATTTTCGGGGAGAGGCAATCTTGCACAAGCTCAAGGAGCGCCTGCGCTTGGGGCGTCGGGTCGGTCTCGTCAAGCCGGAAAGACCAAGCGTTCTGCTGAATTTGATCGGATACGACGGCAAGGGCCGCCTTGATCCACGGGCAAGTTGACGCCATCTCATAATAAAGATCGTAGAGCTGTGGATCGTTGACGTATACATAATTGGCCGCGTTTGTGAGTGATCGCTTGGCACGAATGCCGCCGAGTAGAGTGGCGAAGGGATTATCAACACGGCCAAAGGCTCCGCCCATACCCGAGACGGATTTGAGCACGGAACTGTTGCCAATGCTGAGAGGCAAAGGACGGCGCGAGCGGGCCATCTCAGCTAGCATTTCCTCACCAGTAGGGGAACGATCGTTATCCATTATCAGAACCTAATCCGTCGGGATGTGTTGCCGGGTAGAGCTACCGGACCATTGGAGCGTTGGCCGTTGCTGCTTTGTTGTATAGCTGAGGGGCCGCGTGCGATCAAGCCCCGAATTGCAAACCATGCGGCCATTACTGAGTCAGGGGTTTCACCGGCACGCGGTACACGTTTGCAAGTTTGGAATTGGCCCATTGACTGACGCCATGCAGCGCCAACGTATGGATCCGCTGCCATAGACTCTGGCCACTGGATAAACTCACGCCGAAACAGGGATTCGATGGAAGGCAGGCCAACCTTCGGATCCATCTTGTTCGCGCCTGTGGTGCAGTTTTCAATTAGGTCAACAAGCCATTCCCCACGGCGGCGAAGGGATAAACGGATGTCTTCGATCCATCCCTTTTGCGTCGCGTTGTCTTCGCAGCGGATGCAGAGCGGCGTGATTCCCCGGGCGTGCCCAGAGAGCACAATATCAGCCATGTCCTCAGATGTCATGCGATCCGAGAAGTGCCACTCAACGGGCCGGAAGATGCCGTGCGTATCCAGTGACCACAGCGCCATCACGTTGCCGCCTGATTTGCCGCCCGCGAAGTCGCGCCCCCATACAAACGCAAAGCGGCGGCGCTCAAGCGCGCTGAATACGGGAAGGCCCATTTCCATACTTTGGCAACCGTGAATGTCTGCAACCGTTCCGCCCTTGGCGCGGGTTGCCCAGCTTGCAAACATCCGGTCTTTATCGGATGCGGGCTTGCCCTGAAACTTGCGGGCAAAGTCGGGATCGTTTACTTGCTGCTCAAGAAGTAAGGCAACGTTGTACACTTCCGAGTCTGTTGGAAACGGGATGTTGAAAGTGGTTTCGTCTATACGGGAAACGCCGGGAACGCCTTCGATGATTTCGGCAAGGTCTGGATCGTGATGCACTTCACAAACGAAATGCGTCAAGTCCTCTGAAACGTAAATGAAGACTGTCGTAAAGCGCGGGTCTTTGATTAGCTTGTGAACGATGTCGTCTTCATGCCAGCAGTTTGAAAGCACAGCCATACAGCCGCGGGATTGGTCATCCCATAAACGAGAGGCCCACTTGTTAGTAATCAGGTCATACGTGCGGTTGCGGCTTTCGAGCGTTCGGACGGATTCCGAGTTCTCCACGTCGTCAGCGATCAGGTAGTCGATGCGGCGGTTGAGGGCTTGGCCAGAGAATGCCACGGCCTCAGCACTGGCGTTGGCATCGTCCACAGCGTCAGGGCGGGAAACGAAGAACTTACCAGAGCGCCACGGGGAAACGGATCGCTTCTGACCTTGCGCGGCTAGTTCAATTTCCATCTGCTTTGCGGCTTCGGAGTTGGCGGCTTTGTCCGGTACACAGTCAGGGAAGACCGCGCGAAAGTTTCTGGAAACGATGGTTTTCCCCAGTTTGGAAACCATGCCTTCGGAGACGTTCAGGTCTCGCGACGTGGTTGCCGTGCGAAGCCCAAGATCGTTGCCCAAGGCCCACGCCGGGAGCGATCCGAACACAGCGGACTTGTAGATTCCGAATGGTGCAGATAGCACGATTGACCGGCGGCGCTCAAAGCATAGCTGGGCGGCTTTGCAAAGGACTTCGCCAATGGGTAAGGCAATACGCACGCGGACCTTTTCAGGACCGGCAATAAGCATGAACTTATGGAAGGACTCGCGTGCGGCCTTACGATCAATCAAACTCACACCCTTGCCCATGAGCCCCCACGGGGAACGCTTGGTGGGCTCGAAGGTATCGGTGGTGCCTGTGAGCATTTACAGCACCGGGAGCGGGGTGGGTGCGATTGTAACCGCATACGCGGCAATGACAAGGGCAAGGAGCATCAGGACGGTGCCAAGGCAATCTCTGGTTTGGCGATTCAGGTTGAGCATGGGAATGCTTTCTTTATGTCGGGGGAGTGGTTGTGCCTGCGGTAAGATCCGCAGCGATGGTGTTGTAATTGACCGTCCCCGCGTTATTGTAAGCAACGATTAACATTGTGCCGACTACGTAAATGCAAGCGGACCCTGCGGGGATGTCAGCAGCAACCGGGGACGCGACGGAGGGCAGGATTGTGCGGATGCTGGTGATTGGCCCCGTGTTGGTCGCTAGGCGGCCCGCAAGGGCAAACCATGTGTCCGCAAGCCCTGCGATCTTCGCCGCCTCCTGCGCCGCGTTAGCCTTCGCCGTGTCCTCGTTATCCGCACCAGTGGCAATGGCCACAATGGCGCGTCCAAGTGGGGCCTCGGCTGCCACCATGATCTGGTCGGCGCTCGTTGCCCACTGCTTGTGTGATGGACATTCAACTTCTCCTTTTCTAGGAAGGGGTTGCCCTCAGTGGGGCGGCTGTTGTCAGAACGCCTTGGCTTCATATTGGAGGCCGTAGGCCCACAGGTAGGACCGGTCTCCCACCAAAGCTGTGGGAAGGGTAATCTGGATGAATAGGCTGTCAAATTCTGTGGTCTGCACTGCGTAGGGAGTGAACGTGTTGGTGATCACCTGATTTGCCCCGGTGCCTATCCCGGCCACTGAGTAGAACCCGCGAATAGTGGGCACGGCATCCACCAAAAGCTGGGTAGCGTAGTCGATCCGCACAGTAGCATCCGCATCGAAAATGCCGTGCAGCCGGACTCCGGAAATCACAGTTCCGGGCTTGGAACTCACAGGTATGAAGATGAAATTGGTGAGTCCGTTAGTGCGGACGCCGCGAGGGTTAGAGTGGTAAAAGAACCCGTTGGACGCCGTGCCGTTGAAATTGTAAATGCTGAAGTCCTCCCACCAAGAGGCCACAGGGTCTTTCTTGATGTTGCCGATGCCTATGATGTCACCTGTCACTGAGGCGTTGCCGGCCACTGTCAAAGTGCCCGTGTGGGTCTGGCGGTAGGTAGGAGTCCCGCTCTGGATGGTCACAGCGGAGTTGCCGGTAATCACGCCCATGGTGAGGGCATCACCCGCCGCTACGGAGGTAGTGCGAATGGTGTGGTCCTCCTCCCCGTCACTGAAGAAGGTAAGCCCATCAATGTCCACTATGGGCACAAGCATAGTGTCTTGCTCTGCGAAGAGAGGAGTAGACCGAATGCCAATCAGTCCCTTGCCGCCCCGGGTGACAGCCTCTGTG
>Ga0306898_1000269_pt1 | contig 21358 bp, 34 predicted proteins | sample AntRauMFilla1564_FD_190424 | JGI IMG/M metagenome (GOLD analysis project Ga0306898, IMG submission 190424) | Saline lake microbial communities from Rauer Islands, Antarctica - Metagenome Filla 1 #564 (v2) (version 2) | ecosystem: Environmental > Aquatic > Non-marine Saline and Alkaline > Saline ...
TTGATAGTATTTCGGGATCGCTACCCGATTGTCTCGGCCAGGTTCATCGGGGATCCTGGCCGAGCATAGCGATCTAAAGTCCTGCGAATGAACAGATTGCGTGACGTTTCTCTTGTTCGAGATGTAGTCCACATTCTGTCAAGTATTCCTCGATGCTTTCATCTGCATCGTTTGCTTGTCGATCTGTTAACAATTTAGTATCTCGTTGTGAGAGATATCGGTACATTGCTACTTCAAGGTCTAGAGCTACTGCGTAGTTTCCGTATGGTGTCCCTGTAAAGAGTTCATGTCGGATTAGGTTCAGTGTTCCGTGAGCTGATTCATACTTGATAATTTTAATCCCGTATGTTTTCTCGCTCTGAACGATTTGAACTTTTGAGGCTGCAAAACTGTTAATCATAGATATGATTGCTGGTGAACAGAATGCATACTTCTCTACGTTTCCGTGTGCAAATACGTCTTCTAGCCATGCCTCCCATTCTGCCTCGGTATCTACGTTCGCTGTTGCGTATGTAGAAATAACGTTAATTACTCCCTCGGTAGTTCGGATAGGTTTTCCGTTTCCTGATGCAGTACGTTTTGATTTCTTTCCAAACCAGAACGCTCGCTCGATATCAATCATATGTTCGATACCTTTCTTTCGACGTTGGAAGCTAAGGTCATTCTCTTTGATAAGAGTTACCGTTTCCTTGGATGTATTAGTCGTTCCGAATGGTGTACGGAAGATTTGTGTATATCCTACTTTTTCTACTGGAGTAGTTCCTTTGATTTCTCGAAGTGTTCCACCCTCTGCGTTTGCGTTTCCTATGATCCATACAACAAGTGATGACAAGTCTACGGTTCCAGTTGCTCCTCCTAGTTCGTTCGAAAGAGTTAATGTGTCCGTTGAGATTGCTGTTACTTCAAAGGTATACTTTCCAGCTACAAACTGGATAATATCTCCGATAGCAAAACGTACTCCTTGTCCTGATGCTACAGATACTGACGGTGTAGAAGCGATGTTCTTTCCTGTGTTACCTGATGCAGTTGATGCCTCACGTGATCCGAACTCGTCTTCAAACCATTTGAATTCGGGGTCGGTTGTTTCTTGTTTCTTGATTGCTTTTCCCTCCTTTGATACTGGATCCTTTCCAGCATTAGTTAAGATCGCAAGCATTGGATATCGTTTAACATCCAATAGAGAGATCACGTCTTTCATATCGTACTTTCGTGCCGATAGATTTGTCGTGTCTCGTACTCCTGATGACATTCCCATAATAATATTTATTAGGTTAAATTAATAATCTCCAGCCTGATTTTAGATCCTGCTCTTGGCTTTCCCAATCGGTCAGGGAGCAGTTTTCACACCCTATGTTTTTATTATAGCAAGTTTTACGTTGCTATACAATATTTTTTTTTAGTGTCCTAGTCCTCCAAGGGGATTGGATCCTCCCTTGTCTGCTCCTAGAATACCTTTTATTACTCTTTGCTCGTCTGTTTCCTTTCCTCCTCCTGAGCCATTCTTTGGGGAGGTTTCGATGGCTGTCTTTGGTCGTTTATTTTTTTTGTCCTTTGGGTCTGCCTTTTCTTCCTTGGCTCCCATTAAAGCTGACACTTTCTTTGATGCCTCCATGAGGCTCATCGTTTCCCCTTTGGCCACCTTTGATTCGATAACGTCAAGGACAAGGTCTCGGAACTCTTGGTTGGTTTCGAGTAATGGATATTCTTTTGTTGCCTCATTCAGTTCGGTTTTTACTCCCTCGTGAATGCTTGATTTTTGTTCGTAGATTTCCTTTGCTCTTTTCTCTGATCGCTTATCAGTTAGTCCGAGTATAAATTCGGTAAAGGCTTGAGGGTCCATATTTGAAAAGTCTTGCTTTGCCAGTATTTCTTTTAGGTCATCAATGTCTCCTTGCTTTTTCTTTTCGGAGTCTTGACGTGCCTTGTTTTCGTCTGGTTTTTTCTTTGATGTTTTTTCCAAGTCCTGGTACATCTTGATCAGTTCTTTTGGATCCTTTCCTTTGAACTGCTCAGGTACTTCATACTCTTCTTCTTCCTCTTCCTCTACGTCTTCTTCAATGATTTCTGCGTCGTCGTTTTCTTCCTCCTCTTCCTTTCCTAGTTCTTTCTTGATGTCGTCAAATCGTTCGCTCATGTTGTTGGTTGTTTTATTCTTCCCCTCTGATTGAGAGGAGTCTTTGGATAAATTTTTGAATGGGGTTTAGCTTGACAGGGTTTTTTTCCAGGTCTTGCATGTAGGCATCTTCGGTTCCGAATACCTCTAGGGCATCGTCTTTGTATTTGCCTCGTCCTGTTAGTTCTTTCTGTCGTTCGGGTGTCTTGGTTGCCATTAAGCTCTTAATAAAGTCTTTCATTATTTTAGTTTTTTATTAGCCTTGTCTCTCTTTTCGATTGAGACTTGCACTTGGTTGATAATGAACAACAGGCCCTCTCTGTATGATTGTAGCCTGATGAGTTCCTGGGTAAACGTTTGAGGGTTTGTATTTCCTTTTACGTTATCTATCAAATGTTTTATTTCCTGATCGTTGTAGGTCAGTCGCTCGTTGATACTTCTTTGTATAATTTCATATCCCTGAGTCTGTGTCATTTCATAGACTTCCTGTCCCTCTTCAAACACTTGCTCCAGCTTGTTTGCCATGACCTATTCTGGGTCTGGCAATGGGAAGTCTCCTCCTCCAAGTCCTCCGAGTGGTCCTCCGATGTCTTGTGTTACTTCTTCATCATCTCCTGCTTGCAGTCCTCCTGCCATTGAGATTAATTCAGTGAGTAATTCGTCAAAGGTAATTTCTCCAGCCTCGTGCTGTAATTTTAGTCCTGCTAGTCCCTCTTCGATTTGCAGTAGTCCCTCTGCGTTTACGTCAAGGTCTCCTGTTTCTTCTACGACTTCTTCTTCCAAGTTTAATTCTGGTTCCATAATAATTTAATGTTTTAATTGATTAATTTCCACGTATCCTCTGCATCAGCCTTTGCAACATGTTTCCACCCTGTGGTGGAGCCTGCGTTGGCTCTGGTTGTTCTTGCTCTAGCATTGGTATTGGTTCTCGTGGCTCACTGATGGCCACTGGTTGCTCTGCTCCTGGTGTTTCTACTACTTCTGCCTCTGCATCTGGATCCATTGCGTCTCGGTCCAGTTCTGCGTTTTCTTTTGATTCGAGGCCCAGGAGGACATCTTCGTATTGACTGAGGTCAAATTCTTCTAGCACAAGTTTTTGCAGTTCTCTTTTCTTGGTTTGGTAGGTTTGCATTGCCTCTGGGTCTCCCTCTGGTGGTTGATCGTTGGTTACGAATAGGTCGTAGATTTCTAGGACTTCTTTTTTCCTTTGGTCTGGACCTTTCTCTTCTTTCACTTCCAGTTCTACTCGTGCGTCAACAGCCACTTCTTTTGATTTAAATTCTTTGAAGTCTACCTCTTCTCCGAGTATCCTATATGACTTGCTGTCCTTGGTGAGGAACTTCTGGTTCAGTTGGATTGCTATGTTTGATACGTCTCCGAGTGCTGTCTCTAGCTGTCGTACCATTTGGCTGAACCTGATGTTTGTTTGTTGCAATAACATTTCCACCTTTGAGGCTGGCTCGTCACTTGATGCTGGTAGTCCTCGAACGTATTCCGAGAGTGCCAGTGAGGTTGATATTTCTCGACGTAGTAGGTTGTCTTTCTCTACCCATGAGTTGTTGGGTCCGTCTCCTCGCTCCAGGACAACGTCGTCTGCATTGTTGAGTTCCCATATTGCTCCTGGTCCTGTTTTCAGATCGTCTGCTGTAAGTCCTGAGCCTTTCTTTACTTTCTTTATTGGGTCCAGGTTTAGAACGATTGAGTCCATGGCCTGGTTCCTGCTGTCGGCTATCTCGTGAATGACAGTCTCTACTGGTTCCATAATTCCCATTGAGTATGCACTCCAGGGTACCCGTATGCAGGGGAGGTCTACAATCATTCGTCCCTCTTCTATGTCCTGGTACGGGTTCGGTTCGCTCCGTCCGAGGACTTTTTGATTGAATATGGTTGATACTGTTCCGTCGTTGTGGTCAGTACATTCCCATATCTCTACCAGCTTTGTCTGGTTGCGTTCGTCCGAGGCTCCTGTCTGTGTGTCGTCTGAGTCTCTTCCTGCTCCGTTTACGATTTGTCCCATCTTCAATGTTTCAATCTCGATCCTCTCCGATCGTGGGTCGTCGCTTATCTGTTTATCCTCTACGCAGTCCAGGTAATCGTAAATCCCTATCTTGGTTGTGGTTTCTCCGTATTCGTCTTCGTTCTCGTATTCTCCTCGATTGGTTTCTTCTTTCTTAATTTGTGCCAGTGGTTTAAATATTTGCTTTATTTCCCATTGGCTATCTTTGAGTCTGTTCGATGCTTGTGGGTCAAAGTAAAGGAGCCAGTTGTCTACTATTTCCATTCCTGGTTCCTCGATTGTGTCGTCCCAATAAATGTGTGCGTATCCGTTTCCGTATTTAAGCATGGCATCTATCCAGTCCACTTTGTTCTCGTCCAGGTTCATTGAGTATTCAAAGTTGTAGTTCAGTAGTGAGTCCCATTCTTCTATTCCTTTGCTCCCTACGTCGTCCTTGTTCATCGGGAATATCCTTGTCCTGGTCTTTGCTGAGGATAGTCGTGGCTTGATTGTCTCTACGATTTCAAAGCCTGTCGGTGGCATGAGGTTCGTCTGGTAGGCATAGTTTTGTTTATCCCTGTAGGCTCTGTAAAGTTTCCACATTCTTAGAAACTTATCTTCATATGGTTGACGAAATCGCTCGGCATTAGTGAAGCGTTTTTTCCATTTCTGTATAATAGCTGAGTCCTTGTCATTTGGTGTATAGGTTTTTGTTTCACTCATATGTTTATTGTATCATTTTTATTCTTCTTTGAACAAGCCTTTTTTATCCATGGCCACTTCGTAGTAAATCAATGCGTGAAAGTAGTCATTTTTTCCAGTGTTGGCCCATTCTCTTCTGAACGTTCCGTCCTTGTTTTCGATGACTCTTGCGTACATGGTCTCTGCGTGCTTGACCAGTGTCTTGAGGTTTGGATCCGTCTTTGTGTAGAGGATTGGATGCACTCCTTGTTCCAGGTGCGCTATCAATCGGTCTATCGATCGCTCTCGGTCGCTGAGTACTTTTATGCTTTCTGCAAATGTTTGCTCTTTTTTATCCGTGAACTTTTTGATGTCGCTGTATCGTACTATCTCTTTTCCTTTCGGTGCTGGGTTGTACCAGTTCATAAAGACTCGGCCTGGATAAATGTTTGCAAAGTCTAGCACGTCGTCTGGTTTGTAGGTTGCGTCAACAACGCAGACCTGGACGTCGTATACTTCCATCAATTCTCCTGCTCGTTCCCACTTGCTTTTTATTGTTTTCCCTATCTCATCTACTTCGTCTCGGCATACTGTGATGGCATAGATTCCCTGCTTGTTTCCTATGATGCAGTACAGCTCGTTTCCCTGGACGTCTATCCCCATGAATGATTGTAGCTCTACGATTTGTTTATCTGGTTGTAGGTTCTTATAGAATAATCCACCCTCTACTTTTCTTTCCGTGTCGCTGTAGGTCATGCCTAGTTTGAAATTAAAGAAATATTGCATGGCTCCTTTCTTTCGTAGCTCGTTGTATTCTCTGATTAGTTCCTTGGCCGACTTCCAGGGGAGCATCATCTGGTTGATCCAGTATCCTGATATTTTTCTCCCTGGGTATCGTGCCTCCCATTGCATGTTTATATCTGCGTGCTTTCCCTCTGAGGTCTTTCCGTTGTGTGTCTCGCTCCAGGACTCTGCGTACCAAACGGGGAACATCTTATTGTTAATGGTGGCCTTGCATTCCCAGCATTGATATCGTTCCTCCTCGTGGTCAACACTCTTGAACCAGTCCATGTGTTGCCTGAGTCCACACTCTGGGCAGTTGAACCTCATGAACTTCTGGTCGCTGTCCTTGAACTTCTCGTCGATCCCGAAGTTTTCAAAGGTTGGGGTTGATAGCCATACTTCCATCTTCATTGAGTCTGCTCCCTCCAGTCGTGACTGAAAGTTTCCGAGCTGTTCGTGGTCCGAGAAGTCGTACTCGTCGTAGATGTTTCTATCGCTGGTGATCATAATACCTGATGACTTCCCTTTGGTTCCTCGATAAAATAAAAACCCGTTACCCATTTGTTTCTGTCCGACACTGTCTGTGTCCTCCTTGGACATCTTATTGGCCAGACACGGGTTGTTTCTGATTATCTCGTTGGTCTTTGACTGTACGAACGTTGTCGCGTCACCTGAGGTCGGCAGGGTGTGTATCTGGTTAAGTCCTAGGTATCGGCCCATGTGGAGGCTGGATATGATTGCGTAGGTGCTGACACCTGACTGTGCTGATTTTATGACGGCTATCTTCTGGCTCTTGTCTGTGTAGATTGCGTGCAGGTAATAAAACCGTGAGAGGTCTATTGGTATGCTTTTCTCGTTGACTATCTTCTCTTGCTTGATCCAGCTGAGGACTGACTTGCGTTTCATCAAGTCTTTCATCTGGTGCATTACGTCTGGATTAAAGTTCTGGGTCATAGTCCTGTGCAATTAGTTTTCTCTGCTCTCGCTCGAATACTTCGTAGGCTTTGTCTATTGCGTTCCCTGTGGGTAGGTACTGGTCTCCTGTGTCGATCTCTCCTGATAGTTCCAGCTCTTGTCTTGACTTCCCTCTGGTTCGGTCAAAGAACTCTTTTATGGCTGGTATGCTCTTGCGTTTAAATCCCTCCTCAAATAGCACACCAAGTAATGCCTGGTTCCTGGTCATCTTTATTACTCTGAAATTTGTACCGTTCTTTTCTTTTACGTCTATTTCCTCCAGGGCGAAGTCTTCGGCCTTGTCTTTTAAAGTAACAAGTCGCTCTCTGTCCTGGCTCTTCTTTCTCCCTGATCCCTTTCTTGCTCCTCCGTTGTTCTTCCAGGGGTTTGTTTGTTTTTCTGTTGGTTGATTTACGTTATTTTTTTCAACCTTTTCAACCGTCGTCTTTCTTTTGGTATTCTTCTTTGTGTCTTTCTTTGTGTTCATAGTTATGTTGGTTATGTATTTAATTGTAGCATGTATTCAAATAAAAAAAGAGGGTTTAATCTCTTCCTTGTATTTCTTGATCTTCGTATACTCCTCCGTTTGATTCTATGAATAATATAAAATCTTCTTTATTATTAAAGGTTGAAATTGTTAGCTTTGTTGTTACTCCTTGCCCTTGTTTTATTTTTCCATAATGCAAGACACTGTTGTCTTCGCTTTTAGCTACCCAATATGGTTTTGTTGTATCAGTGTGTTTGTTCATAATAATTTTATACTAACCCTCCGTCTGAAATAGTCCATCCGTAGGTATTAATTAATACGTTTCTTGCTGTCTCTCCTGCACTTGTGTATGTAGAGTTCCCAAAGTCCACACTTTGATTATTTCTAACAGATTGTTGCGACCATGCGTTTAGAAGTAAATCATAGTTTGTGCTTGAAAGTTCTGCACCAGCCAAGAAACTATTCCAGTTGATTACATTGGATACGTTCCAAGAACTTATATCTTGGTCAAAGGGTGTACCATTAAACATAAAGTCTAATTGAGTTGCCGACCCTGTTACAAAATTCACGAGTGTTTGGTTGTAAGCTGTTTCTCTTAACATACCCCCAAAGTCTGTACCACTTGAAGTATCCCAAAACCCAATAGGTTTATTGAAGTTTTCACAAAATAGTAAGAACTCTGAAAAATTTTGAACATTAGAAACATTCCAGTTACTTACTTTTCCATTAAAGTCTGATTGCCTGAACATTCTTCTGATTGATGTTACAGATGATAAATCTGGAGCATCAGTATACGAGTCTGCTACAAGATTAGAACATCCTGAAAAGGCTTCTTCCATACTTGACCAAACAATATTTCCCCATTGTTTGATATCCATTAATTTTTCTTTATCTCCTGACCTTGAGAATTGTATTCTATTAAATGGGCTTACTTCTTTTGGTGTAATTTCTAATATATAAGTTCCTGCACCATCTGAAAAAGTTATTGTTTCCTCTCCACTTAAATCATTAAAGGTATCAACAATTACTCCTGACTGTTTTGCTACTACATCATAATTACCTTCTGCCCCTGTGAATTGGAACTGATTATTGTTTGATGTTCCAGTGTTGTCTGTCTTTACCTCAATTATGAAAGATGTTGATAGCTCACCCGTTGGAGTTTTTGATTTTATTAATCCATCTAATTGTAAAAAATTCAAATTTAACATGTTAGTTTATTTTTCTATTACTATAACCGTTGCGTCGGATCCATCGTCTATCAGATTGATTGCTGTTATATCTTGAGGAATAACGTAGTGACGTGTTACTCCTGCCTGGATAAATTCATCAAAGTTTGCGTTTGTTACATCGTCTGTTCCATATTTAAGAAATACATTGTCAGTCAATGCAGTTATCTCTATGATGCTTGTATCTGCGTCCAGGGTGATCTCTGTTGATGCTGAGATGCTTGTGTCTCTGGTTTGTGCCAATGCCACACTCGGTAGTGTTAGTGGGAGTGCGTTGTTGTTTGCATCTATAGCTAGTGCTTTTCTTTTTGCTTTGAGTGTATTTGGATTAGACATGAATTGATATAATTATATTCTTATTAATACCTTTATTATACTCTTTTATGACTATGTATACAAGGAAATGATTAACATTTTTTATGCATATGTATAAACCGTTTTGTGTTTTTTTAATCTATACAAAAAAAGAGAACACTTTTTTAGTGTTCTCTTATCGTCCAAAGGTGATAGCGAGTCTGCCCGATTGACGTAAATTGTGAGAGGTGTTAGCACTCAATGAGATGTAATACCTCCTTTTTTTCTGTTGAAGCATTGCCCTTGGCAATCTCCGTTACATGATTCACATTCTCTTTTCATGATGTTTGGTTTTGTAACTGATTTAATAGGGTACCAGTTTTGACCCTCTTTGTAATTCTTTTTAAGGTGTGTAATACATTTAATTCTATTACTGATTTTGTCTTGTCTTCAAGCTCTTGAATAGTATATAATTTCTTGTTGATTATTACACAGCCTTTTTCTGGATAGTACGTTACATTTTGTGGCATCTTTGATTGTTTTGGTTCTCCTTTATTCTAACATCTATACTAGTCTTCTGCAAAGCACGAGGCTAGAATAATGATTTTTCTCTTTCTGCATTGAGGTCTTCGACTCCGAGGTTTCCGAGTTCTTTCCCTAGCCACATTCTTCCCTCTTCTAGTTTTGTGATTGCTAGTGATAGTTCTCTTGATCTGTATTTGTTATCAGATGCTGTCTGGTTTAAGAAATTCACTTCATCTTGTACTCTACTTCTCATCATCTTAATAAACTTTTCATCGTATTTTTGTTCGTCCATATTTTTTTTAATTAAATGATTAATGTTCTTCTCTGGTTGCCCAGTGTTCGTCTGGGTTCATGTCGGTTATCTCTCCCTGGCATCCGTTGTCGAACCATGCCTCTTCTTGATCATCGAAGTAACTCATACATTCCCTTTCAATAACAGTCCCTTGATAATCTGTGCCTCCTCAATTCGATCGTTCAGTCGCTTGATCATTAATGATGTACCTAGTTGTTGTGGTGATTCTTGCTCTATGTAGTTCTCTCGTAGTTCTTGTCTGCGTTCCATGAGTTCCTCTACTCTCTTGTCGCAGATGGTTTCGATTTTCTTTTTCATTGTTGTGTTGGATTAATTGATAGCTTGCCTCCTCGGAGCCTAATTGCCTCTATGTAGGATGGTTCTGTTTCGCATCCCTCTTTCACATAGAAGTCTTTGGTTCGTTCTATGAACCTGGTTCTTCCTCGCTGTAGGTATCTTTGTCCCTGGTCGGTTAGTCCGTAGGTATCTTTCATAGTTCACTTTCTGGGATTAATTCTTTCTCTCGGACCATGGTGTATTTTGTATCGCACTTCTTGGTTGTGCATTTGAATTGCCATAGTGAGCGTCTTTTAACTTCTCCCTGACAATGTTTGCAGGGCTTTGATTCGATCTGTGCTACCTTTTCGTTGTAGAGTATCTTCTGTTGGTTGCTGTAGTCTGATGGGTAGTGGCTCATAGTTTTAGTCCTCTGGCTACTACGAATGGGCTTTCTCTTTTCTGGTGTTCTACTTCTAGGCATCGACTACAGAACCTTGTGTTGTAGAGTTTCAGTTGGTCTTCGTTGTATCGGTGTCCTTTGAATAGACAAATAATCTTTTTGAGTGTTTTCATATTATTCTTCATCTGCTGTTAGCTCATCTAGTATTTCCCCTAGTTCATCTAATGGTTCATTGATAATCATTTCGATGTTGTCTATAAGCTCTACTTCATATCTTCCCTCATTGTTGTCATAGAATTCTTTTGCTTTTTTTTGTGATAGGTCTGTTCCTATAATTAAACTTAAAATCATAATTGTGTTGGTTATTTAATGTCTTCTTATAACACTTCCTATCTTACTCTCTTATCAGTTTTATGTCTACTACTGTTCTATTTCTTTCTTTGCTTTGTTGAGTGTAGTTACGTTTCCATACATAGGTCCTGCTAGTGATTTTGCATAGAACATTAAATACCTGAATGCCTCGTTCCGATCTTTGATGTTGTTCTTTACCCATTGGTATTGTTTTCGGTAGGCCTCTAGCTCCTGGTCGTATCTGAACGTGTTGTCTTGTAGGTATCGTTCCCACCACATCTCTGGTCCCCCCTGGTAGTCTCTGTGTTGCCTCACGTGGACGAGTTCATGTACCATGAGGTCTTTTGGTATCGGTCCCTTTGAATGTATCGTTTCTCCGTAGGTAAATACGACACCCTTATCGAAGTCTACTTTCCATTTTTTCACGCAGGCATTGTAGATATGTGCTGGTGGTTTTTGTGTTGATATGGTTGTCATAGTTTTTTTTATTATCAGTGTCGAGAGAATAAAGGATTAGATCCTCTCTCGACACTAACAACAAATTGTTGCTCTTGTATCATGTAGCATGCCTATTCATTGTATCATTTTTTTTACTTGTTGTCCCAATTATATACGGTCACTAAGGTCTTCTTTCCTGTGAGGTTTTTTATTCCCCATATGAATATGTAGCCTAGGTGATATTTGTATTGGTATCGATCAAAGTACATGAGTCTTTCGGATTGGTTTCTTTTAAAACCTTTTGGTGGTTTTGTTCCTAGGTAATATGATTCTATTATTCTTTGTTTTGATCTAAAGTTTATATAGTCATTTGTTCTTTCTATTATCCGTTCCCTGGCATGGTGGGTTATTATAAATTCACTTGCTGTTTGTCGTATCTTTTTGTAGATGTCCTCATCCCATTTAGCCATAGACTATATTTTGGTAGCCTTTTTCCCTGTGAGTTTTTCCCATCTTGATATGACGGTCTTTGCATAGTCTATGTTCATATCTATTCCGTAGCAGTAGCGATTGAGGTGATCGCATGCCAGCAGTGTTGATCCCGATCCAAGAAATGGATCGTAGACTATTTCTCTGGGTTTGGTGCTGTTCTCTATTAGCTTTCGCATAAGTCCTACTGGTTTTTGTGTCGGGTGCAGTTTGCTCCGTGCTGGTTTGTCGTGAAAGATTACACTCTTTCCCTTGGTCCTTTCAAACTTATGTCGTTTGTTCCAGCCATAGGCTATGAGTTCGTGCTGTGGTAGGTAGTCCTTTCGTCCCATGACAATGGTGTTCTTTACCCAGATAATCATCTGACTGTAATAGTAACCTGCCTTGATAATTCCGTCTCGGAGAGAGGAGTACATAAGATCTGAATTAAATATATAGAATGCATTATAGCTTTCGAGGTGTGGTTGGACTGCCTTGAGCCAGTTCCTGGTGAAGAGGCTGTATGTTTCGTCTGACTGATATCCATCGTTTGCTATGTCTACTGAGTCTTTCTTTCCGAGTCCTGCGTTGAACTCTTTTTTGCTGGCCACGTAGTCCACACCGTATGGAGGGTCTGTACATATCAATCGTGCCTTGCTCGATGCCATGAGCCTGCTGACAAGCTCTGCATCGGTTGAGTCTCCTATTGCTATTCGATGCTTTCCTAGTTGGTATATGTCTCCTTGTTTCATTTTAGTTCTTTGGTTAGTTTCTTATAAATTTCGTTAGTCATCTTCACGTCGGCCAATGCTCGGTGTTGATCCTTGATTGTGATTCCCATTTCGTCACAGCAGAGTGCCAGGTTGTATTTGATTCCTTTGACTGGTTGGTTCATGATTCTGTATGCGTAGTGCCTGAACTGTTCTCCTGCTCGCATTACTTCTCCCATCTTTTTTGCTTTGACGATCACTGCTGTATCCTGCATTCCCATCATAAGACGTGCATTCATGTTTCCCTGTTCATCGTGGTTGAATGATAGGTGTTTTCCTAGGTGGTATATGAGCCAGGGGATGTCGAACTTCATGCCGTTATGCGTGACGTTGTATTCCTCTTTCACTAATATATCGATGAATTCCTGGAACACTTGCTTTGGTTCCATTCCCTCGGTGTCAATCATCTCTTTGGTTATTCCTGTGATGTCGGTGGTTATTTTTTCTATAGGTATGTTGTGGTTCAGGAGCCAGCTTTTTTCCTCTACTACCTCGCCGTCCTTTACGTGCATGACACCTATTTCTATAATCTCTGCTTTTTCTTTTTGTAGACCTGTGGTTTCTATGTCCCAGACAATATAGTTTTTCATACCTGTTTTGCTTTGAGTCCTGTTAGCTCCTCCCATCGATTCATTATGATAGTGGCCTGGATTGGATCCTCTTCCATCATTCGTGTTTTTCTTCCCAGGTGTTCGCAGGCTATAAGTGTTGAGCCTGAGCCTCCAAATAAATCTATGACAATATGTCCTGGTGATGTACATCTTTTGAGTGGTCGCTCGTGGATTGATATTGGTTTTTGTCGTGGGTGGTATCTTGGTTCCTCTTCTCCTCCTCGGTCCTGGATCCAAAGTGCAAAATATTCTAGCACCTGGTCGTAGCCTTGATTGTCTGATTCAATATCTTTATTGAGTATCTCGTTTAGTTTTTTGGTTCCGTCGTTTAGGTGAGGTGTTCCTCTGGTTCCATATACACACGGTTCGTATGATTGATTGAATGCTATTTTTGGTTTTGGTGTTGATTGACTTTTTATCCATAGGCAGACTCTTTTGTTTTCTATATCACTTTCTCTGTACATGTTTTGAATGATATTGATGACTACCTGATTGGTCCAGTAGAATACGTGAACGTCTTTCTTGCTGTGCTTGAGTGCATTCTCCAGGGACTCTTCTACTAGCATTTTGTATTCTGCTCCCATGCTTGGTTCTGTATATATCATGTCGGCCTTATCGTTGCCCATAAGTTCTTCTACGTGCTTGTGATCTATTGCTGATCCACACATCAATCGGTGGTTACCGAGTTGGAATATTTCCCCTGGTGCTATTCGTGGAATAACATCTTCTTTTTTCTGACCTGCTCTTGTGTGTTCTTCGTCAATAATATCTACGTTATCCCATAGGCTTGAGAGTTCCTGGTCCCCGAACCCTACGTCCAGCAAGAGTTCCATGTCTAGGGTTCCGAGTTTCTCTGTGTCCCATGACCCTGTATTTTTGTTGAGTCTTAGGTTTAGTTTTTGCTCTTCTTTTTCTGTTAGCTCACGAGAGGGTACTCGCACTTCTATCTCCTCGATGCCGAGGTCTGCGTATATGGTTGTCCTCTGGTGTCCTCCGATCAATATGTCTTTTCGTTTTCCTATGTTTACGATCAGGGGTACTACTCTTCCGAACTCTTCTACACTCTCCAGGAGGTCCTGTCGTTGTTTTGATGAGAGACTTCGTGGGTTGTAGTCTGCTGGTATGAGTTCGCTGACCTTTCGAGTTTCGTTCTTCCAGCTTATTTTTTTAGACATTTTCTTTCATGGTATTTATTATAAGCAGTGTTCTTTCGCTCGTGTCCACGAGTTCTTTTATTTCATTCATTCTTTGTCCTGCTGTCTTGGGTGATCGCACACCTGATGCGACAAGCTCTTGTGGAATAACGTTTTCATCTGGATCTAATTGTTTATAAAGTTCTAGGTTGATTTTATTTCTGATCAGTGATTCCAAAGTCTCGCTGTATATCTCCGATAAGATTTGTGTTTGCGTTTTTGTTTCCATATTTTTTTTGTAAATTATTAAGTAATCTTATGTTTGCTTGGTATCCTAGTATGTCTTTTACTTCCTTGCTCATTGCATAGGTTCGTAGTTTTTGTGTGTCTTTTGTCAGCTCCTTGTCCCCTCCAAGTTCTTCTCGTAGGTTCTTGTTATTCATTTTTGACATGCGTTGCATATTGAATATGCTCGCTACTATCAGTGCTGTTTGTTTTTCTATATGTATTTCAAAACCTTTATCAATTTTCATTTCTTTGTTTTCTTTTTAAATCCTCCCTCGCTCGGAGCATGTCTCTTAATTTGTCATTTGATTCTGCACTTTCTTTTCGTGCGTCACTATCTTCTCTGTACTGGATATCTTTTCGTGCCTTGCGTACCATATCATTATCGTTAGATGTATACGTGACTCTTTTTTTATCTCGCTCGCTCCATTTGATTATTGCCATGTAGTGACTCTTGTAGGTATATCCCTTGAGGACTATTCCCTCGTCCAGGGTCTTTATCCACTTGTCCCTGCCTTTCTCTGTGAACATTTCACTCAGGCTGTCGTACTCTTTCTGGTTCAGTAATACCTTTTTAAATTTTCCGTATTGTGTTTTGACAGGTTTTTTCTTTTTAGGTTCTCGTTTCGGTTCTTTTGGTATATAAATATCCTTACAATGATTAGCTAGGACCTTTATGGTTTCGTCCATGTCTATTCGGTAGTGTAGTTTTGCTGGCATTCCCTTTTTGAGTTCCTCTATTATCCCCAGTTTTCTCCCCAGTTTTCTGGCTGTGTCTTGGCCACGTCTCTTGAGTCCTGTCTCTTGGAATATCTCGTCGCTTGTTTTGTATATCCATCCGTCTGGGTCATTTCCTCTGTCTTTCCAATAGTACATTTGGCTCCAAAATACAGCCAGTTGTACTGATCCTAGTGCCTTGGCTATCATTGGATGGTAGGCTATTGGTCTTTTTAATAATTCATAGATAATCTTTTGTTCCATATGGTTTATTGATTAATGATAATTCTCGACTCTCTCTATTGTATCAAAAATAGTTTTCATAGTCTGCCTCGTTTGGTTCTGGTATGTAGAGTTCGAGTCCTGATGTTTGGTTGAGTCCGTTGTCTCCTGTTGGTAGCGATGCCCACATTCGTATCGATCTATTGAAGTCGCTGTATTGCACACTGTCTAATTCCGAGGAGCCTCGCACTCGTGTGTAGCGAACTTCTTTTCCGTTTATTATTTTCATTTCCTCGATGGTCAGAAATAATTTGCAGAGGAATGCATGAGCCTCTTCTGGCTCCAGGTCCATTGCCTCGGCCACCAGCATTTTTGGTACTGCGTGGTAGTATTTTTCTTCCTGTCTTCCTCGTGGTTTTCGATATGGTTTGATGGTTACACCCATTGTTTTCCCTGGGTATCTTCTGATAAATTGTCCCATCCTTTCTCTGTTAAGTATTACCATCTTTCCCTGAGCATCTATCTCTGCTTTGAAGACTGGGTATATATGTTTAGTTCCCATGGTCTTTGTTAATTGCATTGACAAGTGCGATCCCATACTTTGCTACTCGCAAACTTATTTGAGTTTCTATTGGTGAGTCTCTCATTACTTGCATTGTTAGTTCTATTATTCTCTCCCTCTCTTGTTGTACTGCGAGGGCTAACTCCTCATCTCTAACATACATTGCATATTTATATATAGCACTCATAAATCCTTCATAGTACATTGTGTCAGTTGGATTATGTTTGTTTCCTTCAATACAATTATTACTCCAAAGTTCTTCAAACCTCTCCTCTAGTGTTGTTTCATTCCCCATATATTTTGTTGAGTCGTTCTCTTAATTTCTTATAATCGATTGCTTTGGATACTGCGACCAGCTCCTGGTCCGTTGCTCGGTTCAGGGCTATCCATACGTTTTTTTCTTTTTGGAGGTCTCCTCCGTCCTGGTAGGTGTTTACTGCGTGATGCCTCTCACATAGTTTTATAATCGCCCAGGCCTCATCCAGTTGGGAACCTTTGAAAATAATCGAATGCTCCCAAGTCAGTCCTCCTCCACATTCTCCGTCTTCTATGCGCGCGCATATGTCTGGTTCACTCTCGAGGATTCTGCGTACTCTTGTTGATACCTTTCTCATTGGTCTCGGTAGGGTATTGCGTGCTGGACGGCCTCTCGTACTTGTTCTGGCATTTCTTTCTCCTTGATCTTACGTTGCTTTCGCACGGCTGGGTCCGTGGGTAGGAAGTGGCCGTCTTCATTCTGAATAATACGTCTGGCTCTGGTTATGTTTTCGATTGGATCCAGGTGTATAAAATCTTTTAATTTTATACATCGGTCCGTTCGGTTGATGTCCAGGGTTACCAGGTTCGCTTGGTGGTACTTGATATAATAAGCAATCACTAGTCCATCATCGTTTCTTGCTAGTTCGTGTTCTTTTAATATTTTGAACACCTTTTCTTTGTAGGTTTTTAGTTTCGCCATAGTTTGCTATTGCTTTACGAATAATAATACTTCTTGGAACTCTTGTTTTCCGTGCGTTCATGACCTTTCTTCTGAGTGCATCAAATCTTTTGACTCCTATTCTTCTACGCATGTAGTCTCGGTAGGCTCCGTGCTTATCGTGTTCCCAGGACATCTTGTCTTTGTAGTGACAGTTTATACACAGAGTTATGCAGTTGTCTTCGTCATACCTGGCTATCCATTCGTCACGTCTCCAGAAGTGTGAGCATTGGAGTTCCTTACTCTTCTTCCTGCACTTTGGGTTCTGACACTTCTTATCCCTGGCTCGTATGAATTTGCTGAAGAAGTAATCTGCGAGCCTGTAGTTTTTCATTAGAAGTTATTTGGTAGTACAATATCTCGCCATCTCATCCACTTCGCTCTGAACTCTTGGAGTTGTTCTTCTGCCTCCTTGATTGCTTGCTCCATTTCTGGGTGGGTTCGTTCTACTTCTGTTATGTAGAGTTTGATGTCCTCTGCGATAAATCTCTCATCGTAGGTTGCGAAGTGTAGTTTCTCTAGTTCTTTCACTACTATAAAATAATGTACTACTTGCCATTTGTATTCTTGTGGTATTGATCCACAGAATGGTGCGCCTGACTTTGGTGTTCCATCGTAGCCTGCTGGTAGGTGTGATTGCAGTTCATCCTTTTTTGCTTTCTTGTCGTACTCGATTTTATTGTCGTCCAGGATTTTTTTTGTTTCTGCTACGGTGTAGTCGGCCATCAGTCCTGTTTCAATAAGTGGGACCATGTTCTCAATCTTGTAGAGCATTAATTTCTTTGAGTCTGGACACTTGGTTTCATTCGCCTCTGTGTACTTTCCTTTCTTATTTTTGATGAGTCCGTCTGGAGATAGTTTGATCCACTCGTAGTCATCGTGTACGCACATCCCTACTCGGTCTACTGTCTTCCCTGTCTCTCTTTCGAATCTTTTTATAGCGAACTCTTCCTCTCCGTTTCCTCGTTCCATTTCCATTGAGGTTCGGTGTTCTTTAGTTAGTTCTGTTCCCTCTTCTGCGATTAATTCTGCTATCAAGGTTCGCTGTGCATCTTCGGTTCCCATGACTGCTTTCAGTTTGGTTCCTGTGATTGAGCATCTTCTTTGGTCGTGCCATTCCTGGGTTCCTTGTTCTAGTTTTAAGATTTTCATACTATTTTAATTTCTTTTTTAGTGCCTCTTTGCTTTTAATAACCTCTGCATCTTCTCGTACTGACGTTGGGAGTTTGACCCATATCTTTTTCAGTTCCTCGAGGGTTTTTGCTTTGTTTATTTTCGCAATATGAACCGTGCTATTAATGTCTCGCTTTGGAATAAAGTCTCTGATGCGTAGTGCATCCTGTGTTTTTCCGAATGCTTTGACTGGAGTTGCGTGTACCTGCATGGTTTTTCCTACCCATTGCTCTGGGTGTGAACCGTAGAGGTGTGCTAGGGTGTTTCCGTTCGTGATGTTAATAATCATTTTGGGAATGTCTTCTTTGAAATATAAGACTCTCGCTAGTTTTTCTCCGTCTTGAGTCTTGATAGTTTCTTCTCCCTCGAACTTAAGGATGGTCATTTGCATTTCCTCTCCTGGTTCTAGGTTGTGACTTCCTAGGTAGTCTTTATCGAGGAAGTTTTTCCAGTGTCGGTTTTGTCCTTTCTCTTTTTTTGTCAATATTTTTGTGTTGGTATCTGACATGTTAATTGTTTTTTAATAGTTCTATACCTGGTCCGTAGACCTTATAGAATTGAATAATATTTTTACCCAGGATCTCGTACCTTTTTCCTTTTCCTGATCCTGTGATTGTTGTCTTCAGTAGGTTTCCCATACTCATGTCGCTCTGCAGCACCTTGTGATACATTCGCCGTGAGTTTATCCACCAGAAGACTTGGTCTCGCATCAATTCGTTGATGTCGTAGGTTTTATTTTTTTGTATTACGTCCTGACTTCGGTACGCTTTATCATTATACTCTGTTGTCATTTTTATGTCTACTCCTTTTCAGGATTCATTATTTTTTTAATAATCTTTTTCTTCTCTACGTTGATGGCTTTTCTTCTTTCGTCCACGGTTCCATATACTTCGTAGTAGGTTATGAATGCTGTTCCTACTTGTCCGTATCGGTGTATTCGGTCTTCTGCCTGCTGGTTGATTGCTGGTGTCCAGTTCTCGTCTATGATCCATATCAGGTTGCAGTCTTTTTGCAGGTTCAGTCCTGTTCCTCCTGCTATGATGTTTGATGTGAAAACTTGCACTTCTCCTTTTTTGAATTTCTCTACTGAGTCTTTTTCTTTTAGGGTTGAGTATGTAATTTTCTTTTTCTTGAGAGCCTTGTTTAATTCCTCGATGGTTTTCACGTACTCTGCGAAGATAACTACGCGCTCTCCTGTTTCTAAATTGTCCAGGTCTTCTATTACGGCATTCATTTTTGCAAGTGATGTTATTTGCGAGAGTTTTTGAACCTCTACGAGTTGCTGTGCCTCTACAATATTTTTAATTTTATCCAGCGAATAGTCTGGGTGTTGTTCTATAAATGCAACGTATTCGTCCCAGGCTTTGTCGTATTCTTTTTGCTCTGTTGCTGTGAACTCTATTATCTTTCGACTGATTACTTTCGGTGGTAGGTTTGTTGCCTCTGATTTTCTCACGATGTCTATGTCGTGTTTTATTTTCTCACGGAGTTCTTCGAGTTTCGTTGCTCCTTGCTCCCACCAAAATCTAAACTTTCCCATATTTTTTAGGTGGCCTCCACAGTATACTTTTGAGAATGTAGTACGTGATATGTCTCTGGTTATTTGTGCATCTATAGCCAGGAGCTGGTTCCATAATTCAATCGGTTTGTTCATGATCGGTGTTCCTGTTGTGAGGATCACATGTCGTGCGCTTTGTGATAGAAGCACACTTGCTCCTGCTCGCTTGGTTCCTGACATTTTTTTCAGCCGTTTGCTGTAGGTGAACTTTCCTTTGATGTAGTGGCTTTCGTCCAGGAAGAGGTGGTCATAGTCCTTATCGATTAAATCTTGATAGATATTTTGTACGATGTCGTATGAGACAATAGTCCAGGACTTATCTTCTATTTCATCTTTTGCTGTTTGGATTACTTGGATGTCTGTTTCGTCTATCAGGTGGAGTTCCTCTACCCATGATTGTTTTAGTTTTGCTGGGCAGACGACCAGGTTTTTATCTCCCTGGCCTATGTGTGCTGATGTCAGTGTTTTTCCTAGTCCCATTTCGTGTGCTAGGATTTGGTTTTTGTTTGTAAAATTTTTAACAGCTTTTTTTTGGTGGTCGTATAATACTATTTTATCTTTCATGTGAGTATTTCTATTAAATATTTTTAAATATATGTTTTATAACTTCAATAGTCCACCCATTACCAAGCATTTTATATCGCTGCGAATTTGACATCATTCTTTTTTGCCAAGGCACAAGAGTATAGTTATCAGGAACTGTTTGTAGTCTTTCACATTCGAGAGGTGTTAGTTTTCGCCATTCATTTGGTTGAACTATTACCTTTGGCTCTCTATGTCCTCCCTCGCAAGTTGTTACTGTTGGAGCTTTTCCCTCTGGGCTATTATAATCGTGTCCTTTTATGTCTGCTTCTCCTACTTGAATACAGCGAGCTACAAGGCTATCTTTTTGAACAGTCGTAATACTGTTTGATTTTTCTTTCCCATTTAATTCAAGTTTTTGTTCTATTTTTCCATTAGGTAAATAACGACCTCTAATGGCAGCACCTTGTATGCAGCGAGTTATACCATAAGGTACACCCTTAAAATAATTTGCTGTAATACAATGGGCTTTTTCATTATGTTTATTTTCGTATATTTCAGTACGTTTTTTTCCATTACTCCACTTATGGTTACTAGACTCTATATAATTTATTGCTTTTTCTGATAAATTAAATAATTTAGTATTTTTGTTATTACTTTCCAAAATATCCTTTAACAATATCCCCCTATCCTCTGGTTGATCTAATTCTGCAATGTTAGTCCAGTAGTATCTCACTCTGTTTTGAGCTGAAACTAAGGCACTATTAATTTTTACAGGCTGAACTCCAATATGTTCTGAGATAATATCTAAGTACTCTTGTTTCATTCTCACGTTTTCTAATAAGAACTTAACATCAGGGTTTACTTTTTTAATATGGTTGATTATTTCAACAAAAACAAAAAATAGTTTTGATCTTGGATCGTCAAAAGCAAGTTGTTTTCCTGCAAAAGAGAATCCTTGGCATGGGCTACCTCCAAATATAAGATCAATTTCTGACCAATCTATGTCCCATTCTCTCCAATTAGTTACGTCTCCGACTTGAATTGTATCTGGGTGATTGTGTTGGGTTACCGCAATAGCATATTTATCTAATTCACTTGAGTAGTATTTTCCTACTGGTATTTCTAATTGTTTTAATGATTCCTGACCTCCTGATATTCCATCAAAGCAAGAGACTACGTTTAATTTTTTTTCTGTGTGTTTGTTCATGACAGTATTTTTATTAGCTGATTAGTTACCTCTTGCGTTTGTGTTTCTACTGTTTTGGATAGGTCTAGTTTAGTCCACGTTCTTTTTAAGTCATCAGTTAAAATCATTAAATACCCATTATCTATAAACATTGTAGTTTGATTGTCTTTAGCACCCAATGCCCTCATCAGGTCTTGTAGGGTAGATGGTTTACCGAGTACCGTCATATGGTTTATCTTCTGTAGTTTTTTTCTTAGTTGTAGGTTACTCATAACATCCACTTTGCATTTCTCCTGGTGACCGATGGTCGTCTCTTTGATTATAATTTTCTCGCTCCATGTCGTGGTCTTTTG
>Ga0306898_1000275_pt1 | contig 21187 bp, 20 predicted proteins | sample AntRauMFilla1564_FD_190424 | JGI IMG/M metagenome (GOLD analysis project Ga0306898, IMG submission 190424) | Saline lake microbial communities from Rauer Islands, Antarctica - Metagenome Filla 1 #564 (v2) (version 2) | ecosystem: Environmental > Aquatic > Non-marine Saline and Alkaline > Saline ...
GAAGACGATGATAATCGGCGGCATCGCAGCGGGCAGCGTCGAGGTGCTGTCGATTGCGCCGAAAAACGGACGTCCAAATACAAAGTTGCGGATCAACGGCACACCGACCTCCAATGTGCAAATCGTATTCGCCGGTGCGCAGGCTATTCCGGCAGTCGATGGTCAAACATGGGCGGCGTCTGTCTGGGCGCAGATGACTGCCGGGTCGATGACCAATTTCACAGCAGCTATTTTGGGGATGAAAACTCAAAATGCCGGTGGCGCGACTGTTAACGCTTCAAACACGGCGTTTACCGGGACCGTCGGAGACAACGTGCGGCGATCCCATGTATCCACGATTTCGGGGGGCACCATCGCCTTTGCACGCTCCCAGGTGCAGTTTTCTTGGACTTCCGGCGCGGTGGATATCACCGTGGATATCTCAGCGCAGCAATTCGAGCGGGCAGGCGCGGCGACTGCTGTGCAGATTGTCGGTGCAGATGGCTTTGACGTGTCAGAGGCTGGCGTGCGCCCGGTGCACCAGCTCGTCTATGACGGCGTAGACGACTTTATGGACCTCGCGACGGCATGGACGAGCGGCGCGGCGTACACGCTCGCGGCGGCGCATAACCTCAACGACTCGACAACTTTTAACCGCTCGGTGGGGACGAGCTTCGGCAATACCGGCAGCAACGCTGGCCAGTTTTCGCGTGGTAGCAGGACGCGAATTAACATTCAGACGGACACCAATGATCGGCGGTCTGTCGAAACGGCCTCCGTTTTGGGGCGTGTGGTAGATTTCGCACGGATGGTGTCGGGCGGTGAGGCGTTCTACCGCAACGGCGTTCTTTCGACCGTATTCCCGGCAAGCGACGGATATCCTGAGCCGGTATTCAACACACTCGGGCGGTCTGGGTCTGGCTATGCGACAGGCAGCATATCCGCTGTGCTGGCTGTGACGGATGGCGACACGCCGCTTGAGGACGCAGAGCGGCAGATGATCCAAAAGTACTTGGAAAATAAGCGAGGGACAGTCGCATGAGTCGGATACTTCTGATTTGCCCTGAGGCGCATGTGGGCGATGCAAACCAACTGGCGATGGCGCTGGGCGACAGCGTTGCATCGTGGCAGCACACGTTTGGTGCTGCGAGCAGGCCGGACGCCGACGGAGCGCTCTATTCGGTGGCGTCCTGGGATGCTGACGACGCATGGCTGGTTGCGGTGCAGAGCGTGCCGGAGCGTCCGGGCTGGGACGTTGAGCCATACGAGATCAACATGGCCGCAGCTGCTCGTGCTCAGGCGCTGGTGGTGCTTTACGATCCTGAGTCTGACGGCCCGGTACCGCAAGCAAGCGCCGGCGCGATCCTGATCCTGCCGGGCGATCCGATGGCGATGGCTGCGGCGGCGGGGCTGGTGCGGATTGTGGAGGCGGCAGAGTAGCTGCAATGAACGCCATGTCCCACACCATGCTCAAGATCACACCGGATTTCACGCCTCAGAACGAGGCGGAAATGCTGGCGTGCCTGGCATCGTGGGACTGGCGCATCTATTCGGGCCAGCTTTACAAGATCATGGTCAAGGCCGATGACGGCGAGGGCGATGGGTTTGTCATGCCCTTCCGGCCAAACATCAATCAGCGCCGGTTCATGCGGGAGCTGCACACGCGCAACGTGATTCTTAAAGCCCGCCAGCTCGGATTTACGACCCTCATCGCCATACTTTGGCTCGACCACGCACTTTTCAATGCAGATCAGCGCTGCGGTATCATCGCCCACAGCCTCGATGACGCCGAGGTGATCTTTCGGGACAAGGTGAAATTCGCCTATTACAACCTGCCTGAAAGCGTGCGCGAGTCCTGCCCCTTGTCGCGGGAGACGGCAAAGGAGCTGATCTTTTCCCACAACAACAGCGGCATCCGCGTTTCGACCTCGATGCGGTCTGGCACCATCCACCGCCTTCACATCTCGGAAATGGGCAAGATCGCTGCAAAATTCCCAGAAAAGGCCAAGGAGATTGTCACCGGTTCGCTTCCCGCCGTCCCAACGAGCGGCATTGCGATCATCGAAAGCACCGCGGAAGGGCAAGAGGGTGAATTCTACGAGATAGCGACGCGCGCCGAGCGCGCCAGCCAGTCCAACCGCGATGAAGGCATCACGGAATGGCGATTCCACTTCTTCCCGTGGTGGATGGAGCCGGGGTATTCCCTCGATGAGCTTGAGACCGCCAGCGTCGTCGTCACACCGGAAATGCACCAGTATTTCGACACGATCGAGAGCGAGGGCGCGACGAGGCTGCGCCCGGGTCAGCGCGCTTGGTACATGGCCAAGCTGGAAAACGAATTCTCGGGCGACCACGAAAAGATGTGGCGGGAAATGCCGTCCAGCCCGGAAGAATGCTGGCGCCGGTCGATCGAAGGGAAGTTCTTCACCAAGCAGCTCGCCGCCGCGCGCGCATCAGGGCGCATTACCCAGATCCCTCACGTCTCAAGCGTCTTGGTCAACACGTTCTGGGACATTGGCGCGGGCGATGGAAGCGGTGTCTGGTGCATGCAGCACATCGGCCCGCAAGAGCGGTTCCTGCGGTATTTTGAGGGATGGGGCGAAGGCTATGCCCATTACGTCAAGCTATTGCGGGAAACAGGGTGGCTATTCGGGCTCCATTTCCTGCCGCACGACGCCTCGCATGTGCGCCAGCTTGGCGACCGCGTAGGCGCACCCATCGACTTCCTGCGCGACCTGGCCCCCGACTGGCGGTTCCACATCGTCCCGCGCGTCGACACCATCCAGCACGGTATCCAGATGACGCGAGAGGCTTTCAGCCGGGCGCTGTTCGATGAGGTGGGCTGCAAGGCCGGGCTCGACCACATGGAACTCTACGGCAAGAAATGGAACGCGCGCCTTGGTGTCTGGTCGCATGAGCCTGAAAAGCTCGCCGGTCACTCCGAAGCCGCCGATTCCTTCAGGCAATGGGCGCAGGGCTATGACCCCCGCCTGATCAAAGGACAGCGCCGACCGTCACGGCGCCTTAAAGGGGGAATGGCAGCGTGAATTATGTGATCAAAGATGTGAACCGAGAGGCCCTTGTTGAGAAGGTCGAGGCGCTCATCGTTGAACGCGAGCAAGGAGAAGGCACCGTAATCTATGCTTTGGACCTGTCGCAAATAAGCGGAGATTCCGAAGCCGTTCTGCGATGGGCATCGACCAAAGGGAATGCGACGCGGCGCACGGCGGCAGAAGAGCTTGTGAAACACAACGCAAAAGAAATCGGGGAGTGGTTCGGTGAATGTGCAGCAAAATGAGCAGACGCACGAGAGCGACGGCACCGAACACTACCGGCCGGCGATTGATCTGACCGTCTATCACAAGGTCTTTCGGCGCAGCGACGTGCTGATCTACTGCACATGGTTGCGCCATGGCGGCCAGTGGGAGCCGTGCCTCGTGCTGGTCCCCAAGAACGTCATGCTGATGGCCGAAAGGGTGATCCCCTGCATCGTCCCCATGAGCCGCGCGCATGTCTGGGACGAGAGGACCGGCGATCTTCAGGAGTGCCTGATCAATGCCGGCATCTTCTGCGCGAACCTCGGGTTCAATCCGTTCAATCCGAAGAACCCCCTCAAGATCATTGGCATCATCCGCGACCTGCTGGGCGATCTGCTGACCATCCCACCGCGCCAGTTCGTTGATGCGCCGATGCGTGTCGCGGCTGAGATGGAGGTGGTCGACAACACAACCGGCAGCGTGCGCGAGATGGAAGTGAGGGACGATCATGGCGTCGTATGAAACCCCCAGCCCGATCCGATCCGAGTTCAAGAACAGCGAACCGGCCGATCGCTACGGCGATCCCAACCGCTACCTGTTCGGCGGCGACCTGAAGAAAGTCGAGGAGAGCCCGCTGGACGGCGAGCGCGCAACGGTTTTGCACGGCAAGCTGATCAGCCACTACCTGCGCGAGCTCGACCGGCAGGCCCCATGGCGTCGCCGCATGGAGCTGGATGAAGACTTCTACGACAGCGAGCAATGGGACGCGGAATCCCTGATGGCGCTCAAGGAGCGCGGACAGGAGCCGTTGGTCCTGAACGTCATCGCCCAATCCATCAATTGGATCATCGGCAGCCAGCGCCGGGCCCGTAGCGACTACAAGATTTTGCCGCGCAGGAAGGAGGCCGCGAAGATCGCCGAGCGCAAGTCGCAACTGATGAAGTATCTCGCCGACACCAACAAGAGCATGTTCAGCTATTCCGAAGCCTTCGAGGAAATGGTGAAGGCCGGTCTGTCCTTTATGGAAAGCGGTGTGCAGGACGATACGGACGGCGAGCCGATCTATGACCGGTGCGAGTCGTGGCGCAACATCATTTGGGACAGCACAGCCCGCGAGCGCGACCTGAGCGACAGCCGGTACATTTTCCGCACCAAATGGGTCGATCTGGACACCGCCTGCGCCCTCTTTCCCAAGCGCAAGACACAGATCAACCTTTCGGCTTCCAGCACCTATGAGATGGGCGGAAGCGTTGACCGATTCGGCGATGATCCCATGGATTCGGCGGAACACGACACGATCGACGGCAGCTATTCCAGCATTGAGCACCCTACCAGCGTGCGAGAGCGCGTTCGCCTGATCGAGGCATGGTTCAAGGTGCCCGAGCAAGAGAACGTCATGGCAGGCGGCGACTTTGCCGGGGAGCTCTACGACGAGCGCAGCCCCGGCCACCGCCAGCAGATCGAGACCGGACAAGCAGAGGTGCGCAAGCGCCTGACCTACCGCATGTACGTCATGGTTATGACCACGAAGCACGTCCTTTGGATGTCGAAGTCACCATACCGGCACAACAGATACCCGTTCACGCCCATGTGGTGTTACCGGAAATCGGCCACAGGCGAGCCTTACGGCGTGGTGCGAAACATGGTCGATGCGCAAAAGGACATCAACAAGCGCTTCTCGAAGGCATTGGCCATCCTGAGCAGCAACAAGACCATCATGGACGCTGGCGCAGTCGATGACCTGGAGGAATTTGAAGAAGAGGTGGCGCGGCCAAACGCGATCATCGTCAAGAATAAAGGCTATGACCTCAAGATCGACGCGGATCGCGAGCTTTCTGGCGCGCACTTGAGCGTGATGCAGATGTCGATGCAGATGATCCAGACCCTTTCCGGCGTCACAGACGAGGCCATGGGGCGAACGACCAATGCCGTCTCCGGCCGCGCGATCATGGCCCGCCAGGAACAAGGGGCGGTATCCACCGCCAAGCCCTTCGACGCCCTGCGCGCGTGCAAGCAATATCACGGCGAAAAACAGCTTTCCCTCATTGAACAGTTTATGACCGAGGAAAAGCAATTCCGCATCACCAACAGCCGCGGGCAGCCCGATTACGTCCTGATCAATGACGGCATGCCCGAGAACGACATCAGCCTGACCAAGGCCGACTACATCATCAGCGAAGACAACTGGAACGCCTCGCTGCGCCAAGCACAGGTTTCCGAGCTGATGGAGATGATGACGCAGCTCGCGCCCGTCGCGCCGCAAATCGTCATGGTTCTTCTCGATCTGGTGGTCGAGACGATGGACATTCCCAGCCGCGAGGAAATCGTCAAGCGCATCCGCAACATCACGGGCATGGAGGATCCCGACGCTGACCCGTCAGTCCCAGACCCCGAGCGTGAGGCGCGCGAGCAGCAAAAAGAGGCGCAAGCCCAGATGCAGCAGCGCATGGAGGTCGCCCAGATCGCGAAGGCCGAAGGTGAGGCGGCAAAGGCTATGGCCGTAGCCGAGAAGGAAGCGGCCAACGCGGCAAAGCTCCTTCAATCCCTGCCCGGCGCCGACATCGAACAAAAGCGGGCGGCGCTTGAACTGGCCCTGATGCTTCTATCCAGCCCGCCGCAGGCCACCAGCACGGCAGACGTGATCCAGGAAGGGGCCGAGGGCAAGGCGATGCAAGGCATGGCCGCCCTGAAAGGTGGGGGAGAGCCTCCGCCCATGAGCCCCGAACAGGACGCCGCCATGATGGCCGAACAAGAAGCGATGATGGCCGAAGAAGCAGCACCTACCACCCTCTAAACCCAACCACATGATGAAGGAAATTTGATCATGCCGAACGATATCGACAAAGACGAACTGGACGATCGCGAAGAAGCCCTGTTGCCCGTGCTGACCGATGATGATGAGCAACAAACCGATGAGGATCAGGGCGATGATGAGCAGGATTCCGCAGGCGACGATTACGACATCCGCGACGAGATGTCTGCTGATGATCTGGCGCATGTTATGGCCCTGCTCACCGACGAAGAACGAGCGGCGCTTGAAGATGATGATGGAGACGACGACCTGGAAGACGCCGCAGCCGCCCCGGAGGCTGATCCGACCGGTTCCGGTACCGCGCCGGATGCGGCCGACATGGCGACCAAGCCTGCCGCGCAGTTTGATCTGACGGAAGAAGAACTGGCCGAGATCGACAATCAGGCCAAAGCTGCACGCCAGCAGGCAAGGGATAAGTGGCGCGACGGCGATCTGAGCGACGATGAGCTGGATGCCGAAATGGAGGCGGCAGGAACCCTGCGCGAAAAAGCGCTTCAGGACGCCATGGCCTTCAAGCAGGAACAGGTCGATAACGAAGCCTTTGAAACGCGCCAAGCTGATTTTGTTGAAGTGGCGCGGGCATATCTGACCACCGATTACCCCGAGCTTGCGTCGAAGGAGCATATTCTCAAGTTCGACGCGCATGTTCGTCAAGTCACAGCCTCGCCTAGTTACGCCGCGTTCAGCCATAGGCAGATGCTTGAGGCCGCTCACCGGCTTTACATCACCGAATGCGAGAACTTGGAGCTGAAAGCGCCCCCCATCAAGGGGAAGGCCAAACCCACCCCGGCCCCCACCCCGGCAAAGCCTGCGCTGCGGAGCAAGCCTGAAATCGTGCCGACGCTGGCGCGGGTGCCGGCCGCCGCAGCCAATACGGCATCCGATGGGCGGTTCGGAACGCTGCAAGCCCGCATGGATGCTGCGACTTCACCCTATGAGCTCGAAGCGATCATGCGCAGCTTGTCTGCGGAAGAGCGCGAGGCATTTGCTTCGGCTGACGCCTGATCATAAGCCCGGCCCGGCCTGGATATAGGCCAGGCCGGGCGAAATCCCGAAAGAGGAAAACATGGCGCTGACAATCAGGCTCAAGCCCGGCGAAACCATCGCCTATGGCGACGACGCGACGATCACGGTTCTGGCCAAAAGTCGCGGGAACCGGGTGTTCCTGCGCATCGACGCGCCGCGCGATCTTGTTGTCAGACGCATGACCGACCCGAACGAAACGCAAGATGTAGATGAATCTTGCCGATAACACACATCATGTGGTAACTTACAGGAAAATGACGGGCATGGATGTCCTCAGTAACCAATTTGGATGCCGAGGATACAATCATGCCGCAAACGATCATCCCCTGGGGCGACCCGAAAGCACAGAAAAAATGGTCCGGCACGCTGGCCGTCGATGTGGCCCGCACCGGCTATTGGTCGCGCAAGTTCATGGGCCGAGGCGAGAACAACATCATCGAAGAAAAGCTCGATATTGCGTCCGACGCTGGCGACCGCGTGTCGTTCGATCTTTCCGTGCGCCTGCGCCAGCGCCCCACCAGCGGCGATGCGCGAGTGAAGGGCAAGGAGGAAAACCTGCGCTTCTTCACCGATGAGGTCATCATCGACCAGCTTCGCCACCCGGTTTCTGCCGGTGGCCGGATGTCGCGCAAGCGCACGATCCACGACATGCGCAAGATCGCCAAGGACCGGCTGGCCGAATACTGGCGCACCTATCTGGACGAGTTGAAGTTCATTTACCTGTCCGGTGCGCGCGGCATGAACCCGGAGTTCATCGAGGGCGCTGATTACGCAGGCCACGCAGGCAACCCGCTGCGCGCGCCCGACGCCACGCACATTCTGTTTGGTGGGTCGGCGACCAGCAAAGCCACGATCACCGCCACCGACAGAATGTCGCGGGCCTTGATCGAGCGTGCAGAGACCCACGCCCGCATGATCCGCTCCTTCGACCAGGAGGCCACCGATATGGTGCCGGTCGACGTGGACGGCGAGGATCGCTATGTCGTCGTCATGTCGAAATATGCCGAACACGACTTGCGCGTAAACGACACGAACGGCTGGGTGCAGATTCAGGCCGATGCGTCGAAGGCCGAGGGCCGGGCCAACCCGATCTTCAAGGGTGCGCTGGGCATGATCAAGAACGTGGTCCTGCATGCCCACGAAAACGCGATCCGGTTCAACGACTATGGCGCTGGATCGAACCTTCCGGCGACCCGCTCGTTGCTCCTTGCGCGTCAGGCGGGGGTTATCGCCTACGGCACGCCCGGCAACATGCGGTATATGTGGAAGGAAGAGATGGAGGATTACGACAACGAACCCACCGTGGTCGCTGGCGTGATCTTCGGCTTCTCCAAGACCCGGTTCAACAACCGCGACTTCGGCGTGATTGCGCTCGACACGCACGCAGCGCCTCCGATCGGAGCCTGATCTGAGAACCGGGCGGCAAGAAGCCGCCCGGCTTTCCTTCACTCCCCCCCCCCAAAAGGAACAGTCCCATGCCCATCATGCAATCGGAAATGGCACGTCGCCGCGAAACGCCGCCCACTGCCTATGTCAGCGGCGCGCGCATGGTCGCGATCTCGTCCTTTACCTTCACCGCAGCCTTCACCGCAGCCGCAGACAAGCTGGAACTCGGCATGCTTCCGGCCGGTGCCCGCGTTGTCGGTGCCAGCCTCATCGGCGAGAACATGGGTGCCGTCAACGCCGTTGCGGGCCTGATGTCCGGCGAGCCGGGCGATCCGAACGACGCGCGCACCGTTGGCAGCCAGCTTTTCGCCGCCACCAGCGTTCAGACTGCAGCCGTCAGTGCGACGACACTCGCCTGCCTTACCATCGCGCCGAGCAATGTTCACCGCGCAATCGGCGTTACGCTTTCCGCCAACATCACCGCTGCGGCCAACAAGAAGCTGACGCTCGTTCTCGAATACGTCTTCTGAGCCGCAAAGTCTGGACAGTGAAGATCGACGCAGGGGCGGGCGGAACAACCGCTCGCCCCTTTCCATAACAACCCAGCCAGGAGGCCGGACCAGTGAAAATCGAATCCACCATCAAGCGCGCCAAGGGAACCTTCGTGACCATGCAGGACGGCACGCGCTATGCCTTTGCGCCCAACGACGAAGACGCACACGTCGCCGATGTCGAGGATGACGCCCATATCGAGCGGTTCCTTTCGATCACCGAGGGCTTTCGCATCTACCGCGACCCCGCCAAGGCCAAGCCCGCCAAGGCCAATCCCATCAAGGCCGATCCCATCAAGGCCGATCCCATCAAGGCCGATGCGCCCGATCCCAACATGCCCGATGCGACTGATCCCGATGGGGATGACGAGGGCGACGACGACACGCCCGGCGACAGCACCCAAGACCTGCCCCTTGATCAGATGACCCTGACAGACCTGCAGGCCGTCTATCAGCGCGAGCTTGACCGGAAGGCCCACCCGCGCGCAGGTCTCGCCAAGCTGATCGAGGACATCGAGGCCCACCGGGCAGGCGTCGCCCTGACCCCGGAGTAACACTGAATGGCGTTCACGGCTCAGCAGGTAATCATCCTGGCGCAAACGACGCTGCAAGACGCAGACGCCGTGCGCTGGCCTCTGGCCGAACTTCTTCGGTGCATCAACGCGGGAACGCGCGAGATTGCCTTGCAGAAGCCTACCGCCACCAGCGCGACTATCGAACTCGCTCTGGTGGCGGGCACAAAGCAGCAAATCCCCGATGGGTATCACCTCTTTCTGAGCGCCAGCCACAACGTCGCAAACGGCAAGCCGGTCAGGACGGTTGAGCGCGAAACGCTGGATACCGAGATCCCCGGCTGGCACAGCCCCGCGATCTTGCCGCGCAGCGCAACCGCAATGTTCGTGACCGATGACCACGACGACACCTCGACCTTCTATGTCTGCCCCGGCAATGACGGGACAGGCTTGATCGTCGCGACTCTTTCACGCTTGCCAGAAGCGATCCCGGTACCGGCTTCGCCCACCCTGATTGCCAGCTACGGCGCGACGGTGCCGCTTGGCGACATCTATCAGAACTGCCTTCTCGATTACGTCCTCTATCGCGCGTTCTCGAAGGACATCAATATCGCCGGTTCTGCGGCACGCGCACAGGCTCATTATGGCCTGTTTCAGCAAGCCCTTGGCATCAAGGCGCAGACTGAGGCCACGCAAAACGTCGACCGCCCCCAGAGCCGGTTCAGCCAGTAAGGGATAGCCCATGTCCGCCACGATCCGCCTCACCGAATTCCTTCCCTATGTTCTGCCCCATGCCCCCGGCGCCCCGGACTTCGTGGCCGAGAAGTACCTGCGCATGGCCGCAATCGAGTTTTGCGAGCGCACGCGATGCTGGCGCAAGATCACGGAAATGGACATCACGACATCGAACACCAGAGCTTTGGTTGCGCCCTATCACGCCGCCATTCATCAGATCGAGTTCGCCTCGTTCTCTTCGCCCACCCACCCGAAAAGCCCGCTGACGCCGACGCAGTATTCCGACATCAGCGATCGCTACCACCCCGAGATGGAGCAGGGAGGGCCGCCGAGATACATCACTCAGGTCAACCCCAATGAGGTCAGTGTCTTTCCGATGGCCCCCGGCACGCTTGAGGTGTCGCTGTTTCTCAAGCCCCGCATGGGGCAGGACTTCGCCACCAACGCGGTGGACGACCCGATGCAGGACACCTTCAACGTGGTGCCCGACTTCCTTCTTACGCAATGGGGCGAGATCATAGCGTCAGGCGCACTGTCCAAGCTCCTGACGCAGCCGCAAAAGCGCTGGACCGACCCGAACATGGCGGTCTTCTACCTGAACAAGTTCGAAAAAGCCTGCGACCGCCATTTCAGCCGTGGCGTGCAGGGCCAGCAGCGCGCGCCGCGCCGCACCAAGTTTGCTTTCGTGTGAGGGCCGGATCATGCTCCTGAAAGCCCAGAACTTCCGCGGCGAAATCCCAAAGCTGCAACCGAGGCTGTTGCCGCCCGGTTTCGGCCAGGTTGCGATCAACGTCCGTCTCGATGACGGTGCGATCCGCCCCCTGCGCGCGCCGGCCGCAGCGCACACCTTCCTTTCAAGCGTGGCGAGCTTCACCTTCTTCAATGACAACTGGATCGGCTGGGCAAGTGTGGTCAACGCTGTGCCGGGCCCTGTTGCCCAGAACCGCCTCTATGTGACCGGCGACCTGCAACCCCGGCTGATCTATGACGGAGGCACCCGGAACCTTGCGCTTCCCGCGCCGACCGCCGCGCCAACGGTAACGCCTGTTGGCACGCCCAACCCGGCAATCCAATCATCCATCCTGTTCACCTACACCCATGTCACCGACCTCGACGAGGAAAGCCCACCGGCTCCGCTGAGCGCTTCGGTCGATTGGAACCCGCCAATGGGCGTCACAGTGAACGCCTTCTCTGCGCCGCCAGCGGGCCGTGGCATAAACCGCCGCCGCATCTATCGGTCTGAAACATCCGCCTTGGGCGTGACGGACCTCTATTTCATCGCCGAGCAAGTAATCGGCGCAACCACCTTCACCTACGAGCAGAACACGCACCCCCTGCAAGAGGTTCTGGCCTCGAACGATTACGACGCGCCGCCCAGCGACATGCAGGGCATCATCAGTATGCCAAATGGCATGATGGCCGCTTTCTCTGGCAAGGAGATCCTGTTCTGCGAGCCATTCATCCCGCATGCGTGGCCGGTCAAGTATCGCCTCAAGGTCGATTATGCCATTGTTGGCCTTGCCGCTTTCGGATCAAGCCTTGCGATCCTGACAACCGGTCAGCCCTACATCGTGCAGGGCACCGCGCCCGAGAACATGGCGATGGAGCGCATGGAGGTGAATTACCCTTGCGCGTCGGCCCGCTCGATCGTGGATCTTGGGTACTCAGCCGTCTACGCCTCGCCGGAAGGCTTGGTGATGATCAGCAATGGCCGGGCCGATGTTATCTCGCGCCGCCTCTGGACGCGCGAGCAATGGGCAGCACTGAACCCGGCAACCTTCATCGCAGGCCAATACGATGGGGCCTATGTCGCGTCCTACCTGGTGTCCGAGGGCCAGCGCGCAATCGTGGTGCTTGATCTGACCGGCGAACAACCGTTCCTGACCCGCGCGACGGTGCAGGCCGCCGCCATGCACTATGACATTCAGACCGGCAGCCTCTTCGTGCTCGAAGGGGTTTCAGCGGGAACGCAAGTCCGCAGATGGGATAGCGGCCCGGCCCTGACCTACAGGTGGCGCTCCGGGCTGATGCACTATGGCGGGGCGGTCGGGTTTGGTGCAGGGCTGACGCAGACGGACGAGGCAGACGGCGCGAGCGTCACAACGCGAGTGTTCGGCGGCGGCCAGCAGATCATGGCCACCCAAGACGCCGACGAGGCCTATCGCGTGCCTGATGGCCTGCACCACCGCTGGCAGTTCGAATGCGAGGGCACCGCAACGGTGACGGGCTTCCTGCTTGGCGGCGATATGTCTGAGCTCGTGGGAGGCTGACATGACCATCTATGAACGCAAATTGCTTGAAGCCTTGCAGGTTCTCGTGGGCGAGCGCGGCCCGGGGGGAAAGCGGGCGCTGCGCGTTGAGGAATTCGACAAGCTCTTTCAGCCGGCCAACGTGACGACCATGAGGCGCATCGCCGAGATCACCGCCCTTGCCGCGCAGCAGGGCGTGGCGATCAACTCCATCGTGGTGAACCTCGCGACCGTCAACACCGATGTCGATGACGTTCAGGCCGCCGTGCAGACCTTTACCACAACGATACAGGCCGATTTCGACAGCCTGAACATTGATGTGGCTGCGGCGAATACCGCCGTGACGCAGGCGCAGACCATCAAGGATGAAGTCACCACCCTTCGCAATGAGACTGGCACGTTCAACACTGCGGCCGGGGCGGCCAGAACCGCGTCAGAAACAGCTCGCGACCAAGCGCAAACATCAGCGACAAATGCTCAAGGCAGTGCGACCGCCGCCGCAGGGGATGCGACCTCTGCATCTTCATCGGCGACGAACTCATCGAACAGCGCAACGGCGGCTCAAGGGCATGCCGTCAGCGCTTCTGCATCAATGGACGATGCAGTGGACGCCGCAGCGCTTTCAGCGAGCAATGCAAGTGCAGCGGCAACGAACGCCACCGCCGCCGCCGCATCCTCCAGTGATGCATCCATTGAGGCGACAGCGGCCAGCACTGAAAGGGTAGCGGCGGAAACGGCGCGAACGGCAGCACAAAGCGCCCGTGATGCGGCAGTCACTGCCAAGGACAGTGCAGAGACATCAGCGGCCACGGCAACGACACAGGCCGGGATATCGACCACAGCGGCCACCAACTCCGGCAGCAGCGCAACGAGCTCAGCGTCGAGCGCGGCGGCTGCGTCTTCTTCTGCCAGCGATGCAGGCACATCGGCCACGGCGGCGCAGACGGCACAGACGGCGGCTGAAACCGCGCGCTCGGGTGCCGAGGCGTCCGAGACCGCCGCCGCAAGCAGCGAGACCAGCGCGACCGCATCGCAAGCAGCGGCATCCACGAGTGCCACTACATCTGCCACAAGCGCCACCGCAGCCGGAACAAGTGCCACAGAGGCAGGGACCAGCGCAACAGAGGCAGGGACCAGCGCAACAGAGGCAGCCACCAGTGCATCTGCGGCTTCTACCAGCGCAACCACCGCTGCGACTTCTGCGACAGAGGCCGAAACGAGCGCAACGGCAGCAAGTGCAAGCTCCACCACGGCGACGACAGCGGCGACAAGCGCAGGTGTTGCGCGGGATCAGTCTGTGACCGCCAGGGATGCCGCCGACAGCGCAGCCGCACTCGCAGGTGATCGACTGGCAGTCACCGCCGCGATTACATCGCAAGGCGTATCAGTGTTGCGCGACCAGTTCCTTGAAAACCTGAGCGGCAATTACTGGACTCGCGAGACGGCGCAAGGCGCGCTTACCCGTCCAGATAACACGCTTTTTTCTATAGGCCGCGATTGGCAATTTGTTCTAACCTTGGGCCAAATCGACGGCATGATGACGCAAAGCGATCGGGACAACTGGCGCGGTGCTGAAAACGCGACGCAATACCTTGTCGAGGTAGACTTTACCCTCGTCTCTGGCCCTTTGGGGCCGGTCAGCCTTTGGTTTGATTGGGTGAACGACGCAGGCACGGTCCACCGCGTCGATCAAGATTTTGCCGATAACGTCGTTGGCCTTCTTGTCGTTGGGCAGGCAATGACAGCATCCTTTCTGGTCGAGCGCCCATCGGGATATTCTGGGGTCTTTTCGTTCAACCGCGCCTATGTCTGGGCAGCGGAGCCAAGTTCTTCCGGCGCCGCGAAAACAATCAAGTTTCACAGGATAAGCATTCGGCCGGCCAATAATGCTGAAAGGCGTGTTGTCAGCATCGAGGCGTCAGTTTCCGCTGAAAGCATTGCTCGCGCTTCTGCCGATACCGCCTTGGCAACGCAGATTACCGAAGTCGAGACCGATCTGGACGGTGTGACGGCTTCCGTGACGACGCAAGCCACCGCAATCAGCACCCTTGAGGGCAATGCCGCTGCGACACTGGCCTTTCGTGTCAAGGCTGGCACCAGCGGCGCGCAGATAGAGCTTGTTGCAGCAGACGACCCGGCAGGCTCGGTGTCAGCGGCCAGAATCGACGCGGACGAAATCATTCTGACCGGTAGCGTAACGGCTGATCTGATAAGCGTGACCGAGCTTTCGGCAATCACGGCGACCCTTGGCACATTTCAAAGCGCGGCCTCTGGCGAGCGTATCGTGATCGAGGGAGACCGGATCAGCGTGTTCGACAGCGGCAACCAGCTTCGCGTTCGGATCGGCAGGCTCGCATGAGCTATGGCTTAGAGCTTCGGCGCGCGGATGGGACGCTGGCCCTGTCCAGTCGTGAAACCCTGTTCCGGCTTGTTCATGCTGAAAAGTGCGCGGATAATTTCACAGGGACATTTTCCGTGCCAACCTTCGATACTGGCGGCACGTTTCAGGACGATACCGCAAAGGGGTTCTTCTACGTCCAATACGAGATTTCGCCGATGCCAGACTCTTTTAACCTGCATCGTCCGGCCATTGGCTCGATTACCTTGCCCAGCCTCAACTGGGACAACGCAACCAAGGTGATGACCGTGGCCCCCGCAAACATTCCTGCGGGATGGCCTTCTTCTTTTGGAGCAAGACCGAGTTACGAGATAATCTTCATGCACTTCGGGTGATGCCTTGGCCTATGGAATAGAGATCAGGAACCAGTTCGGTCAGGAGGTCTTTGACCTTGGCCGATGCTTTACTATCAGGCAAACAGGATCGACAGTGCCTGCTGTTGATGCGGATATAACGCGATTTCTCAGCATCGGTCAGGGGTTTTGGGAATTCAACGGTCCGAGAACTATGGAAGTCTTCACATCCTCCGGCTTCACTTCTCAGGGAACACTGGCGCGGCGACACGAACACCCTCACTTCATGGGGTCTGGCGTCGGCTTGATGAGGGTGATTGGTGGAGTATATAGTGATCGAAACGGACGTTTTCCGACCCCGTTGGTGCCCAGATCATCGCTCTATTTCTACAAGGTCGGCACCATCGGCCTGCTTCATCACAGCGAGCATTTTATTGAAGATCACTTTGAGACGAATGCCACACCTCAATACGGCATGTTCGCCGTTTGCCTGCCGACAGGCAACACCCCCCTGCCCTATCTGCGCGTCGATGCCGAACCGGTATCCGGTCTTTCAGGCGCTTACGGCATGCAGATCCTTGACGGGGCCGGAGCCATAGCCTTCGACAGCCGGTCGCAATTTCTGGCAATCTCAGAGGTTCGCCTAATCACAAGCGCGCAGATCGCCACCATTATCGACAATAATGCGGTGATAGACCTGACCTTGCGCACTGCCGTGCCCGGTTGCTACATCGCCGCGCCCAACCACACGAGCTTTTTCTTTGTCGGGGCAAACGGCCAATACCGTCACGTCAAGATCGAGCAGACCAGCGATACCAATATTCGGCTTTCCCGGCATTTTCATGGCCCCCCTATCGGCAGGGGCTTTCCCAACTTTGGCGTCAGCAACACCCTTGTGTTGGTCATCGCCCGAGACCCTTTTGCATAAGGACAAAGCCATGCGCGTGACGATGCAAGACCAAGCCGGGCTGTTGGAGTGGGCCGCACCGCGCATGATCGGCATGGCCGCTGCGCGGCTGCCAGACGAAACCATCGGGATCGGGGTTTTCGATGGGGCGGATTCGCTGCGAGCTGTGATCTGCATGAACGCATTTTATGACCATCAGGCGAGTATTCACATTGCTTCCGATGGCGGCAGGGCTTGGGCGGATCGCAAGGTTCTGGCCTTGGTGTTTTCATACGCCTTTCGATATCGAAGGCTTTTGCGCCTTGAGGCGCGCACCTCGACAAAAAACACTGCGGCAACCGTCCTTATGGTCAAGTTGGGGTTCAAAATCGAAGGTGTAGCAAAATGTGGCGCACATGACGGAGGTGATGCTATAGTGGGGGCCATGCTGGCGCAGGATTGCCCGTGGTTGCCCTCAAGCCCGATGGAGTAATCAGATGGGAAAATCGTCAGCCCCCGCCCCCGATCCGCGCATCGGCGAAGCCGCCGTCAAATCCGCAGAGCTTGGCGACCGCTATCTGACGTGGATGCAGGGCCAGTCGGATAAGGCGAACTCTTGGGCCGACCAGGATCGGGCGCGCTACAAGGACGTGTTTGAGCCGCTTGAGGATCGCATGATCGCCGATGCGACCTCTTACACTTCGCCCGAGCGCAAGGCGATGGCCGCCAGCGAGGCTATTGCAGATGTGCGACAGCAAGGCGCGCTTGGCCGCCAGCAGCAAACCCGCCAGATGGCGGCGGTGGGCGTGAATCCTGCGTCTGGGCGCTTTGCCTCCGAGACGCGCAGGGGGGCGACCGGCGAGGCCCTTGCGGCAGCAGGGGCAGGGAACCTGGCCCGTCGCAAGGTTGAGGCCGTGGGCGATGCGAAAATGGCGGATGTGGTGAACATGGGGCGCGGCTTGGCCGTGAACCCAGGGCAGAGCCTCGGCATGGCCGGGAACATGGCTGGTGCCGGGTTCCAAGGTGCTATGGGTGGGCAGCAGCAAATGGGCAGCATGCTTACCCAACAGCATCAAATGCAGATGCAGGGATGGCAGGCGAACAATTCCAATATGGCTGGCATTGGCCAAGGCGTCGGCATGATCGCCGGAGCCTTCATGTCGTCCAAGGACGTAAAGACCAACAAGCGCGAGGCCATGAGCGTGCTTGATGCGGTCAAGGACATGCCGGTCGAGCAGTGGGACTATAAGCCGGGCAAAGGCGACGGCGGCAGTCACATCGGGCCCTATGCCGAAGACTTCAAGGCGAAGACGGGCTTGGGCGACGGCAAGACCATCAACGCTATCGACCTTCACGGCGTCACGATGAAGGCCGTGCAGGAGCTTGCCAGTGTGGTCGATATCATGTCGGGCAAACTCGACAAGATGAAAACGAGGGCCGCATAAAATGGCCCTCGCAGCAGGCTTGCTTCAAGGCATTGGTGGCGGCATGCAAATGCGCCAAGACCGGCAGCTTCGCCAGCGCGAGCTTTCCGCTATGGAAGCAATGGGGCAGAACAGAGGCGGGCAGACCCGGCCCGGCCCGGCTCCGATGGGAATGGGCGTCAGTGATATCGCCGGGGTATCGGGCGGAGGCGGGGCTTTTCCTGCCAGCCTGATACAAGCCGAAAGTGGTGGCAACTGGCGCGCGCTGAACAACGAGGTTGGTTCCGGTGGAACGCGCGGCCACGGCGGACGGCTGCAGTTTGGTCAAGCGCGCCTTCAAGACGCGGCACGCGCCGGTGTGATCCCGCAAATGACGCCGCAGCAATTTGCAGCATCATCGCCCGAGATACAGATGGCTGCGGAGAACTGGCATTTCAGGGACATTGACGAGGCAATAGACGCGACGGGCGGAATCGGCCAGATGGTGAACGGCGTTCCCCTGACGCGCGACGCCCTACGCGCGGTTGCGCATCTCGGTGGATCGGCAGGCATGTCGCAATTCGTGCGGTCGGGCGGGCAATACAATCCATCGGACAGCTTTGGCACGTCGCTGATGGATTATGCCACAAACCACTCGGGCAACGGCGCGCGATCCGCACAGCCAGCGCAGAACCGCCCCGCACAGCCAACGCAGCCCGCAGGCCGATGGAGCTGGGCAAACACCATGTTAACAGGAGGCGCAGGCCGATGAGCTTTTTTGCAGGATTTGTTCAAGGCGTCTTTCAGGGTAAAGACTGGCGCGACAACAAGAACGACCGCAAGCGCGAGCAGGGCATTGCGGACGAGCGCCTTGATTGGGAGCGCGAAGACCGAGGCTGGACCGGCGAAGCCCGAGATCGTCAGCGTCAGGTCTGGACGCAGGCTGATGAAGATCGGGCGCGCACAAATCGCGAGCGCCAGCGCGGCGAGGACAACCAAGCCGAGTTCGAGGATATCGTTGACGGCTTGGAGGGTGGTGGACAGCCGCAGGACCGGGGCACGCCAGCACGAGAAGGCGAGCGGCCGCCGCGCACAACATCCACACGGGGCGGTGCATCGGCGCGCGAATTGTCCGTTGCTAACCTTGGATCGCTTGGAAGCGCCGCAGACAGCGTGAGCATGGGGCAGCCTGCTACCGGCGACCCGCGCCAGCCCGTTCCCGCGTTGAGCATGGGGCAGCAAGCAGATGGGCCGCGCAACGCCAGCGCAACGCCAGCGCAACGCCCGAACAACGCGCGCGGCGACAGGTCCAGAGGCGACGATGCGATGCGCGCCGACGAGGATTTCAGACCGCAGCCGCAGCGACAGCCGCTTTCCATCGCAATTCCAGCCGTGATGCCGCCCCGGGGCGAAGATGCGATGCGCGCCGATGAAGACTTTCGACCTGCGACGCGCAGGGGGGCTGGCAACGACGACGCGATGCGGATGGACGAGGATTTCCGACCCGTGCCGCCCCGCAGCGTGCGCGGTGGCCAGCCGTTCGATCAGAGCAGCGTTCGACCAGAAGAGCCGCAGCAGCCCCGCAGCGTGCGCGGTGGGCAACCGTTCGTTGGTGGCCGTGAGCAGCCCGGTCCCTTGCCTATGACGGTCAATCCAAACGGCAGTTCGCTGATTGATGCGGCCCAAGGTCGTGGCCAAGCCTCTTCGGATTACACCGAGGCGACGCGCGGGTTCCGCAGCGACGCGCCCCAGCGCGGTGTCAGACCTGTAGAAGATGCGCCGCCGATGCCGAGAAGCGCTGGTGACGAGCGGTTGCGCGCTGATGAAGACTTTCGGCCAAGAGAGTTGCGACCAAGAGATGAAGCGCCGGATCGCAGGGGCCCGCCCCGAGACGTGCGCGGTGGCCGTCCGTTCAGGGGAGAGCAGGATAGCGGCACTGGTGGCCTTGGTGTGCTCCACAATATGATTGCCGATGCGGATGAAAGCCGCGCGCGCGAGGATCGCGATGCGGCGAACGATCAACTTCGCGCCCGCGAGGATGGCGAACGTGCGCCAACCCCCTCTGAGGCGCGGGCTCAAGCGATCCAGTCCGGCGCAGGCGGCATTGCGGGGCGCGGGGGCATGAGCGTTCTGGACGCCGTGACGGATGCAGGGGCTGTGCTCAACAGAGCGGGCACCCGCGTTATTGAGGGCGTCGGCGCGGGCTTGTCGGTTGTGAGCCCCAGCGCAGGCGCGGCGGTTTTCGATGCCGTTGGTCAAATGGATCGCGCCAGTGATCGGCTTGCGGGCATGGGGGAAGGCACAGCCGCCGCGCCGATGCCCCCCACTCAGGGCCTCGCACCTGCGGCCCCGTCAGGCGCACCCGCCGCCCCAGCACCCGCTGGCCAGCAGCCTACGGCTCAACCCGGCCCGGCTCAACCCAGCCCGGCGCGGGCCGCCCCGGCCCCGAGTGGAGCGCCGTTCAGTTCGAGGTTCAACTTCAACGGGAATGAAGGGACGATTTCCGGGCGCGAGCGCGTCAGCACCAACACCGTGGCCGATGTCGTCCCGCGTGAAACTCAAAGCGGTACGCCCGCGCCCTCTGTCGCAATCGCAGGTAAAGCGATTTCTGCCCGGTTCAGCGCAGGCTTTTCAATCCGCGATGCCGCCAATCCGCAAGCTCAGGCCCGCCCCAAGGCCAGCGAGGTTCGCGCGACGGCGCGCGAGGCGGTGAAGCGATTTGATGAGGACGGCATTCGCCGCCTTGAGCAGCACTTTATTCGCAACGGAGAGTTTGGAAAAGCCGAGCAATGGCGCAGCTTTGCCACCAGCGCCAACACGCAAGCCGCGCTGGGAAAATGGGTCGAGGCAATGACCTACTGGCAGATGAACGACGAGGACGGCTTTCTGGACTCGGTGGCCGATGTCTACAACTCCCGAGGCTATTACGAAGACGGCTTGAGCGTCTTGCGTGAGGGCACGGAGTTCCGCAGGGACGAGGGCGGCAACATCATCGGCGCCTCGATCACCTTCCGTGATGATGCGAGCGGCGAAACTTTCAGGCGCAACATCCAAGGCCCACGCGATCTTGTCGGTGCGGCAATCATCGGGGCGCTTTCGCCGGAACAAGTCTTCGAGCAAGGCATGGCCGAGGCGCAAGCCATGGCAGCGCAGCAGGAGGCCGACGCGCGAGGAATGAGCCTTGATGATCGCGTTCAGATCGAAACCCGAGTGACCGCCCTTGCGACGGAAATGGGAAAGATCACTGGCGTGACGCCTGAGATTTACGAACAGGCCCGCCAGATTGTCGAGCGACAGCTTGGGATCAACACTGGCGGGAATGTTCCCGTCCTGACTGACTGACGCTACATCTGCGCTTTCTTGCGCGGATAATACAAGATATCGTTCCACAGAACTCTGACGCGAGGTTCCGCCGTGCTTTTCTCTGATCGCAATTACGCCGCCCAGAACCGCAGCACGTTTCAGCAGATCGAGGACGTTGCGCGCAAATCACTGGTTCCCGTGAACGTGCTTCTTGCGATCGGTGAACGGTCTGGTGTTGAAAAGCCCGAGGATCTTCTGACGGTCGTGCAACGATCTGCGGAAGACCTTGGCCCCCGGATCAAGGCCGGTGGCGACGTGAAGCAGATCATCCGCGAGATGGCGGGCGACCAGTCCGACGCATTTCTCACCCGGGCGCGCGAAATCGGGATGGAGCTTT
>Ga0306898_1000277_pt1 | contig 21111 bp, 22 predicted proteins | sample AntRauMFilla1564_FD_190424 | JGI IMG/M metagenome (GOLD analysis project Ga0306898, IMG submission 190424) | Saline lake microbial communities from Rauer Islands, Antarctica - Metagenome Filla 1 #564 (v2) (version 2) | ecosystem: Environmental > Aquatic > Non-marine Saline and Alkaline > Saline ...
CTAAGAGACCAACAACGAGAAAAGAGTGTTGGTGCTGACGTTATTAACAACATGGCTATCCAGTATGGTCTAAAGAAAGTAGAGGGAGATGTTGTGGTCTGTGATATTGACGGCACGATTGCTGATATCAAACATAGACTTCACTATGTGAAGGGAGAGAAGAAAGACTGGATGGGTTTCTTTAGTGAGATGGATAAGGACACAGTACGTGAAGAGGTGTACGGTCATCTCCAAGAACTTGAAGCACAAGGTAAGAAGATTATCTTTGTGACCGCCCGACCAGACGATTACAAACAAGTAACAGAAGCGTGGTTGCGGGAGAACGTACCACTCAAGTCACCGTTCATGATGTTCATGAGACGTAAAGGAGACACCCGTGATGACACCATTGTTAAGGAACAAATCTACAACACCTATCTTAAAGACATGAATGTCACCCTGGTTATTGATGACCGTCCAAAAGTTATCAGAATGTGGGAGGAACTAGGTCTTGAAGTTATGGATGTAGGTAGCGGTGTAGAATTTTAATTATGATTCAATCAATCGGAATATTTATTCTACTCACGTTTGTCATTTACTATGTCATTGCTCTTATGTCTAGTAGCGAACACGTACTATCCTCATTATTATTAGGGGCTATCCTTTCTTTAGGGGTAACTCTAACATTTTTCTAAGAATTTTAACATGATATATTTACAAGTAAACGTGGACTACAATGACGGTGATGAGTTGACAAAACTGACACCCTTCACAGAGAGTGATGTAGAGCTGATTGAAAAAGTTGCAACGGCGTTGCTGTCTAGACCCTTACTTAAGATTTCAACAGGGCAAGCGATTCATCATCATAACTGGATTCAGCGTGGTGAGTACCAGGCTGAGGGTGATGATTCTCCTGAAGTTATGTACAAAGGGGTGCTTACAGAAGATGAGGTTCTTATGTTTGAAGAAAGATTTGTGCCCATGGACGAACAGTGTGGTTGTCACACAATTAATGTGATGAAGATATACCACGTTTCAGAGGAGGCAGACCTTCTATGAGGCTCTGAGAAGCCTAGAATGGCACCGCCACGAGGTTTAATAATCAAACAGGTAGTATGTATCCACTATGGATTTAAAGAACAAGATACAATCATTACAGCAGTCACTCAATGTAGAGTACACTAAGCCTGACCCTGCTAGAGTGGACTTAATGATTAACAAGTTACGGGGTAGTCCAGCATGGGATTATCTCACAAAAGAACGGGGGTTCACAGAAGAAACTATTGACCATTTTAATCTAGGTTACGATACTCAAAAGAAAGCTGTGAGTATACCCCATTACAAAGAAGGTGAGCTTATAAACATTAAGTACCGATACCTTAACCCTAAGGATGTGCGGTACACTAGTGAAGCTAACGCAGAGCAGTGGCTCTTTAACGATTCGGCCTTTGAAGTAGCAACAGAGAAGGGTGCTGTAGCTATAGCCGAGGGAGAGTTTGACTGTATGAGTTTGTGGCAAGCGGGGATAAAGAATTGTATTTCTCCTGGCTCAGGTGCAAACTCCTATGGTACTTGGATTGAAACCCTTGATAAACTCAGAGCAGTATACATTGCTTATGACAACGACGAACCTGGGCAGATGGCGGGCAAGGAATTAGCAGACCGTATCGGGATAGAGAAGTGTAAGAACGTAGTCTACCCCGAAGGTATCAAAGACGCTAACGAATTTATATTAGCGAACACTTCAGAAGAAATCTTGGAGCTGTTCTCTAAAGCCCCCTTCATGTACAAGTCAGAGTTCTCAGGACTCGGTGATGTTATTGATAAGATTATCAATGACCCAATGGAGTATCTTGAGGTCACTCTTTTACCAGGAGTCAAACTTGAACGCGACCAACTGGTTGTCTTATCAGGTGATACCAATGCAGGGAAGTCTACCGTCACACTTAATATGATTAAGGAGTTGGCACGTAGAGAGATACCTACATTGTTTATGCCGTTCGAGCGTGGAGTCTACTCTCTAGGTAGGCGTTACCTACAAATAGCGTTAGGTAAAACACAAGAAGGTATGCAGTTCACCTCTCGTGATGAGTGGAAGCAGCATGCAATTGAGTTGGCCAAGCAACCTGTGTACATGGCAGTGCCAGATAAGTTTAAGTTAAACGAAACTATCATACGTGCAAAGAGATTGTTTGGTGTTAAGATGATAGTCATTGACCACCTCGACTACATCATCCGTAATGTAAGTGGCAACCGTGAGACAGCAATCTCCGACACACTACAGGGACTCAAGAGACTAGCAGAGGAACAGGGTGTCATCATCATTGTGGTGACTCATGTTCGTAAGCTAGAACAAGGAAGAAACAAAGCTACGATGGACGACCTTAAGGGTTCCAGTTCATTGAAGCAAGACCCTGAGGTAGTAGCTATGCTATACCCCACAGAGGATAGGTTAGGTATCACCATTGATATCCTAAAGAACAAGGGCCCTATGATAGGACGCACGTTCAATGTTAATAATGAAACAGGAGTAATAGAAGGTGTCTATGACCCCGATAATTTTTGATGAACGATGACATACTTGATAGCTGTCGGTCTTTACCTATTCATAGACTGGTGGGTGACACGAGGGTAAACCGTAAGGTTAAGATTGTGTGTCCGTTCCATGCAGAGAAGACTGGTAGTTGCGTCCTGTTTCCAACAGGGGGCTACCATTGCTTCGGGTGTGGTGCAGGTGGTAACACAGTTGACTTCGTGATGAAACTCGGAGGAACCTTTGAAGAAGCAATAGAAGAAATTAAAAGATATACATAAATATAACGTATGAAAATTACAATCGGAGCAGCGAACAGACAACTAAGAGAAGGTTTTAGCAAGAAGACTAACAAAGAGTACAGCTTTGAATCCTTTGGTATCGCCCCAGAAGAGGACGTACTCATGGATATTAACGGAGAAGAGTTCGACAGAGCAGACCGATGGCTCAACGGCTCATCTGTACCAGGGGTCACTGAAGACTGGGCACAGGGTGACGTAGTCAAGGTAAACATTATCCGTAAGATGGTACAAGGTAGAGATGGAGACATGAAAGAAGTTCTCAACTTCAAGCTACCAGAAGGTATCGAACCTATGGTACAGAAAGCAGGTCAGCCAGACGAAGCAAAGAAGATTGAAGACCCTACTGAACCTGTCGCTAATGAAGAAGACGTAGACCCTAGTGACTTCTAAGTATGTTAGAATTAGCAATAGTAGGAGGAGTATTTCTTTTCCTTATCTTAGTCCTCATCATCTGTGTAGTTACAGACCATTCAACTCCCTATTGTCCGTACCCCCCAACCTACGTAGATGGGTGGAACCAGTACGAACGCGGATACCTGGATGGTCTTCGAGTAAATAGCTTTGACTATCGACTTGGACTATACAGTTCTGACTATCCCTATCGAGGGTGCTCAAGAGAAGCTCAGGATAGACATGATATGAAAAAGACCTTACACACAATACAGAAAGATTTAGCAGACATAAGACAGAAACAAAATGAACCCCCTTATACTATTGGCAAGACAATATAGACAGTTCCAACTGGCACTAGGAGACGCTTTTAAGTATGCCAAAGAAAACAAAATCTACGAAGGTTACGCAGACTCATTCATTGACATGCTTAAGTCACCTGAGATAGGGTTCACCAACTCAGAAGCCTTGACTCTTATTAAGATGTATGATATGTTTAGCTTACTTGAAGCAACAGAGTTACCCTCTCACCATTCAATGAAGCTCATGGTCAACAAGAAGGTTGACATGGAACTACTTGCTCAAGCTCAAACTCTATCAGTGACAGACTTCAAAGAGTCTATCAAGGATGAGGAGACAGGCTCGCAAGAAAGAACATACACCTATGAGATTATCAAACGCAACGAGACAGGTAACATCAAGCGTGTGTACGAAGAAGAAATATTAGAAGGACTTAAACAAATACAAGATGGATTACGATAACGAAGTAGAGTACGACGAACAAGACATCGACGGTACGGTTGAGGCTGTGAGAGCAGCCTGGAAATGTGTACCTGAGCTGTCACTGTCTCAACTACTAGATGACATTATGCCTATGCCCTTTTGTGAGATGAAGAACGCTGAGATTATTTCAGAGTTGAATGATTTCATTTTACAAAACCATAAGCAATAACTATGAGCAACTTTCAGATGAGGGTAGAGAACAAGAACACAGGTGTTGTTGTTGACTGTAATGCTATTGATGATTACTTTGGTCATCACAGATACGGCTATGATTTAGGAGGAACAAAGATTCTCAACGAGGACGAGTTTAACTTTGAATGGAAGAGAGTAGATTAGTAGGTAACAGATATTAAGATATGAAGTATAAAATAGAAGCAACTATCCCAAGCACACAGTACGGTAACATCCGTCCCACCTTTGAGGTGACGGAGCTGAACCAGCAAGACGAAGTGATTGAGGAACTAAGTAAACTGTGGAACAGGTTTGGAGATAAGCCTATGCAAGACCGCAGTCTAGGTGGTGAGACTATCACTACCTTCACAGGAGAGAAAGTAATTTGGAACGAGTCTACTCATACGTACACAGACATGGCTGGTAAGGTACTACTGTCTGGTTCTAAGTATGCGTCTCAGCACTCACCAGCTTTCCCTAAGGATATCATCCTTCCCAAGACAGCAGCTAAGTGGGGTGTGGCAGAGGAACTAATCTCTGACATGTGGGACATCAAAGGTTCCGCGTCACTAGACCTAGGTAATGCTGTGCACAAGGCACTAGAAATGTACCACCTCTACCACGTAGACGGTGCTCATATCCAAGAGGTTACTAAGGCTGATGCCAACTACGCACTACCTAAACAACCATACCTTAAGCGTCTAGTCCTTGACTTCGTAGAGAAGTTCGGTGACACAGCTATGTCTGAGGTTGTGGTGTCTGACGTAGAGAATGGTATGGCAGGTACGATTGACCGCCTGCTCATTGTAGATGAAGCAAAGAAAGTCTGTCGTGTACAGGACTACAAGTCTAACACAGAGATTAAGAAACCAAAGATGCTTGAGTATCAGAAGCAACTCAGTTACTACTCACATATCCTTATCAACCACGGTTGGGAAGTACAAGGGATGGACTTGTTCTACCTAGATGAGGATGAACTGTGGCTCAAAGAAGAGCTAGAGGTACTTGAGTTAGAGTAAACACTTGACAAATCTAGTTAAGTATGATATACTAGTATCAGTTCAGTAGAGATACGAAAGTATCGACTTGTTCTTTGACAATTCAATCCAACATTAGTTTGTTGGTAAGGGGTTCGACTACACCGTCAGTCCGATATGTAGATGGTTTATCGGGGCCCCTTACCAGTAAAGTACTGGGCTACTATGTAGCAGTTGTTCTTTGAGGATACAGCGATGAAAAAATCAGCGTGTGTATGTTGCAATAAAATTGTGGAAGTTAAGGATAACTTCGACCAATGGAGTGATACAGTAGTCTGCTCAACAGGATGTAAGTTAGCAGAGATGTTGTTCAGAGAGTTATTCTCTGACATATCAATGAACAGACGCGCCCATTACCTTGCCCTTACTCAGGGAGAGGACTATGAATAAGCAACTTTTCAGCAGGTTTCTTAACCGCATTACTGGTGGTAAAAGCAATGAATTGCTATGCTATCGCCTTTATATCAGAGCACGTGAGAGTGGGGGCTTGTGGCTCGTTCTTGAGTGGCTTGTAAACCTTGGCTTTCTAATGTTTAGAAAAGAAAAGAATCATGTGACTACCAACTACTACTACCAACGAGGTGTCTATCGTGAAGAAGAACGTAAGAGCACTTCAAAGGCGTAGGAAAGGAGTACATCATATGACCAGGTTAAACAGATGTCAGTACCACAAATGCAGGAAGTTCATTGAATCTCCTGCAACATACTGCTCGTTCTATTGTAGAACGCAACACTATGCCCACCTCAAGAGGTATTCAGATGAAAGAGAAAAGCAAGTGCGCGAATCCGAAGTGTCGCCAACTACTGAGAAGAGAACTGTTTCCCATCACCGTGGGGAACAGCACATATCACAGACTGGCGTGCTATTTTGACCACAAGAAATCAACAAAAAAAACATGACACTGGGTGTCAAAGAACACTAGGCAATCACACCAGCTCTGGTTGCCTCTATTTCTTCTATAGTTTAACGGATAAAACTGTTGGCTTCTATCCAACTGATGTGGGTTCGATTCCTGCTGGAAGAACAAGGTGTGTATGTTTGTGAAAGAATCGGCTGAAAAAGTAGTGACGATTACCCTACGGGGGTCTGACGAAAATTACAATATGGGATGCCACAGCGTCAGTCCGCGATGGAAAGGACAGCAGCAAACGCCAGACATAGCAACACACCCTCGGAAGATTGGCAGAATGGTTATTGCAACAGTCTTGAAAACTGTAAGCCGTAAGGCTTTGGGGGTTCGAGTCCCTCATCTTCCGCAACACCACGAGAGGATTCTAGAACCCGCTTGTATCGTGGTGATGTGTCTTAAGTATCAATGGTAGTACGCTGGATTCCAAACCCAGAGGACAAGGTTCGATTCCTTGAGGATGCGCAAAGGTCTTAGCTATTCCTTGTACTGTATCCCAGGGTACCGCAGTACAGAAAGATGCTCCAGCCCTACTATGGACTATGGATGTTCGACAGACTGTAAATCTGTTGCCTTCGGGCTAGGGTGGTTCGATTCCACCGTGAGGCACATAACACAGGTCCCTCTGGTTAAGTCCATGGTCTGTGGTGGAGGTAGCAAGAACCTCAGCCATTAAATTGGCACATTGTACTGTAGCTCATCTGGTCAGAGCACCCGTTTTGTAATCGGGAGGTAAAGAGTTCGAGACTCTTCGGTACATCAAGGCACTGCGCCACTTTCTCATTACGAGATTGGTATTATATATTAGTTGCAGTGCAACATCTTGTGTTCGGTTCGTCAGAACCCCTCGGCATAGAAGCTGGGAGCACAAGCATTTGGGTGTGGAGAAATGGAAACTCGGAAGGCTCACAACCTTTAGAAGTCAGTTCGATTCTGGCCACCTGAACAAAGTCCTAAGGGGTAGGGAGATATCTACCTGATTCTCTTAGGCACATGCGGATGTGATGGAAATGGTATACATACTGGTTTTAGAAACCAGGTCTTGGGGGTTCGAGTCCCTCCATCCGCACAAAGTACACACAGGATTTGAATTAACCTCGTGTGTACCTACCCACCAATAAGTAGGTGGGTGTATCTAGGGAAGAGACATCTCCCTCCTGACTCCTTCGGGCAGTCGGTCTAGAAGTTGGCCAATGCGGTTGACAGATACATAGCGTTAAGCTTATAAAATCTTATAACAAAGTTAAAACATTTGCAGGTGGCTTCGCTACACTCGAACTAATAACTACAATTTCAGTACTGGTAAGCATGATTATTGCTGCGACCTCAGTACCGAATACATACCCGACACCACAAGGTGTCATCAATGAATCGGTAGAAACGATTGCTCAACAGCGTGACCTAGAGATTCTTATAGAGTCTACTAGATTGCTGGTCGCACAACTTGAGGTGGAACCTGTGGTTAATACTACAGACTACATCATTCAAGCTATACATGAAACTTTCCCAGAAGCACCAATCATGGTTCAGGTCGCAAGATGTGAGAGTGATTTAAACCCACTCGCAGACAGGGAGAATAGAAATGTAGACGTAGGCTTATTCCAAATCAACCAAGTTCACGGAGCTAGACTCAATGAGCTGGGGCTTGACAGAAGAAACCTATATGATAACCTAGAGTTCTCTAGGATGTTGTTCAACGAATCAGGTCTCGACCCCTGGTACATGAGTCAACATTGCTGGGGGCCATACTTAGGTTAGTGCATGGTCGCAAGACCCGTTCGACAAAAGTGTAAAAACAATAGTCGAAGATGCACGAGGGAGGCTAAACCTAGCGGTTAGCCTTAGGTACAGGTAAGTAGTAGTAATCGTGTTTGTTCTCACGACTTTAAAATTAAAACACAAAGGGTATTTACTTCCCTGCAACCTGTATCTAAGGCTAACCGTTAGTAATATAAATATTATGAAAACACTATACTTTGACAAGACTTGTACTAAGTGCTTTCGTTCTCAACCAAACACAGAATACTACAAGGACAAAAGTAAAAAAGATGGGCACTGTTCTAGTTGTAAGTCCTGCCTATACATTTATAGTCAGACCACTGAAAGAAAAGCTGCTGTCAACAGACAGAGCAAAAGATGGAGAAAAAATAACCCAGAGAAATCTGCTCAGTCAGTAACCAACGCTAATCTTAGGTATAAGTATGGGATAAGTCTTGACGAGTACGATGTAATGTACAAAACCTGTAAAGGGCTTTGTGAAATTTGTAATAAAGAAGAAGGAGCAGGTAAGAGACTGGCAGTAGACCATTGCCATGAGACAGGGGAAGTCAGGGGACTTCTCTGCTTCGCTTGTAATACTTCTCTAGGGAAGTTTAATGATAGTATAAGTACTCTTGAAAAAGCTATCAAATATTTAAAAAGATATGAGTAAAAAATTCAGACAACTATATTTTGATATAGAAACTACACCCATCCTGGGGTACTCGTTCGGTACGTATCAAGTAAACATCCTGGATGTCAAACAAGACACGGGATTGCTTTGCTTTGCGTATCAGTTCGATGATGAAAAGATTCAAGTGTTCTCAAGAAGAAACTACACAGAGAAACAATTAGCAAAACGATTGTGGAAACTGTTCAATGAGTCTGACGTTATCATAGGTCACAACGGTGACAGGTTTGATATCAAGATGTCTAACATGTTCTTCTTGCGACACAACCTTTCACCACCATCACCTTACAAATCAGTGGACACACTTAAGATTGCACGTAGATACTTTAAGTTTACTCAAAACAAACTTGATTACCTTGGCAAGATTCTGTTCAATGAACGTAAGCAATCAACAGGACTACAGTTGTGGTTCGATTGCATGGCAGGAGACAAGGCAGCACTGAAGCAGATGGAAGATTACAATGTACAGGACGTTGTTCTTCTAAAGAAGTTACACCTTAAGATTGCACCTTGGCACACAGGTAGCCCCAACAGGAACCTGTACGATGGTACAACACACCAGTGTCCGTTCTGTGGGTCAGACACCCAGAGAAGAGGCTTGTACCCTACAACAGTACGACTCTACCAGCGGTACCGATGTAAGAATCACTCATGTAACAAGTGGTCTAAAGGAGAGATTACTAAAACTAACAAGGTTATTGTAAAATGAATTTTTTAGATAAAGCAGTAGGGTTCGTAGTAGTTATGGTTTGTTTCGGACTTACCTTTCTACTTATTAGTTAAGCAAACGCTATATGATAATTGGATTATGTGGGTATGCACAGTCAGGTAAGAGTACCGCCGCTGCATACCTAGCAAAAGAACACGGATTCAAGAGAGTGAACTTTAAGGACGCTCTTGTTGCTGAGATGAAGGAAAGATTCCCTGATGTCCTGAAAGGATTACTTAAACATTATTACTCAGAAGGTAAGGGAGTGGTAGAGATTGACGACCTGTTCAGAGTGAAGCCTACACTAGTACGCTCACTGATGCAGAACTATGGCACTAACGTGCGTAGAGTAGACAAGCCTAACTACTGGGTAGACCAATGGGTAGATAAGGTTAAGGCTACTAGGGGTAACATAGTAGTAGATGATGTTCGGTTCTTCAATGAACTGTCAGCTATCACTGAGCTAGACGGGCTACTCCTAAGAGTTACCCGACCTGATATCACATCACCAGGTAATCACGTATCAGAGACTGAACAAGAATTGTTTTGTGAAGACTTCACTATCTCAGGAGAAGCGGGTTCACACGACGCTATCTATGCACAACTAGAAGAAGTTATTAAAACTATAAAGAATAACAATGACTAAAGAAAAAAACAAGTACTCATTCTTAATGGGGCTTGAGAAGTCCCTATTCAAAACTATTGTAGTGGTAGGCCCGCTTCTTATGGGGGTATTGCCTGACGTATGGATGAACATTACACTAGGTGCAGTGATTACCTTTATCATTAACTACGCAAAGAATCGGAATAATGAGAAAGACACGAATAAAAAAGCGGTCAAAAACACCTCTCGCAAAAGCTAAGACAAGGCTTTGGAAGGCGTTAAAGGTTCTACTGGACATCAGAGATGGCCCAGTATGTATATCTTGCGGAGCTGAAGGGTTAGTAGGTGCTAATAAACATGGCGGTCACTTTATTCCCTCCTCATCATGTGGTGGGTTCCTAAGATATGATTTACGAAACGTATTTAACCAGTGTGCCACGTGCAACCTGTTCCGTAATGGTGCGGGTGCCGAGTACACGCTAGAGTTGCAGAAAAGATTCGGTAAAGCTTTTGTTGAACGCATCCTTATCGACAAGAGAGAAACAATTAAGCTAGATGCCCAGTATGTAGACGCTATGTCAGATTACTATGACAGTCTAGCTACCTTAGAACAGAAGCAACTGATTGCATTAACAAAGAAGTATAAAGGATTTAAAAATGAAAGTTAATATAGTTACATCAGACCCTACTATAGAGGGGTGGAGTTCCTTAGAGAAGAAGAAGAGAAACATTGCTGATACCTTAAGGCAGATGAAGAATGTGGGGCAGGTAGTTGTTGAGATACAATACTGGGATGGTCTCAGACCACCAGTTATCAACGGAAGAATACCACACTCGTTCATGGAGTCACTGACTAAGATATACTCTAAAGATGAAGAGACCTTTGTCGTCTTGCACTTGTCTGACAACCTACGAAAAGAGATAGGGCTACAACCTTCACTCAGAGGGATTGCATTTAACGATAACAACTTCTACAGTGAGGCATACTTCTGGGCTGACGAGAGAACAAAAAGAAAAGGATACAACCAGTTTGAAGAGACCTCACTACATGAGATAGCTCACCTTATGTTCCATCGTAACGGTAGGAAGGACACCACACATGAGTATCACGACGCAAACGGTAGTATCAAGGGTCTCTTTAAGTCTTTTGACTACAGAGAATACCAAGCTGGTATCGTTGCTCGTCTTGCCTCATGGATACAGAACAGGTACGGAGCCTCCACTACTCAAGCGTTGGTGAGAAGACAGGCTAATCTAGTTGTTGACAAGATGGCTCAACTAGGGTACACTGTGCATGTCTTTAAAGGTTTCAGGTCTAAGGAAAGACAGAACGAACTGTACAGACAAGGTAGAACTGAGTCAGGAAACATTGTTACTAACGCTAAGGGAGGAGAATCGTTCCACAACTACGGTGTTGCCGTGGATATTGTGTTCGGCCCTGAAGGTGAGCCTTCTTGGGACCCTAAGATGCCCTGGAAGACACTCGGTAAGGTAGGTAAAGAGTTTGGTTTTGAGTGGGGAGGAGACTGGAAAGGATTCAGTGACCTGCCACACTTTGAGATGACTCTTGGCTACACGGTAGAAGATTTCAAGAATAAGAAAGTAAATTACACTAAGTTCCAATGAAAATAATCAAGAAATTTGACGCAGAGATAGTACGTAAAGCAGTAGCTAGAATTGCAGAGCCTGTGATTCAGACGCTTACTCCGCTAGGTAACAACGTGTTCTTTGATAAAGACTTTCAGTCTCTTATCACTAACGATGGTGCTAGTATTGCTAAGCTAATTGACTCAGAGGACGAAGTAGAGGATGCAATCATCCAGATGGTTAAGTACGGGGCACTCTCTACTAACCAGTTAGCTGGTGATGGTACCTCATCTACGATTCTCTTCACCCAGAAGCTAGTAAACATGGGGCTAGATAAGATTGCAGACGGCCAGAAGCCTATGCACCTTAAGAAAGAGTTCACTGAGCTAAAAGACTCTATCCTTAAGGAGTCTCTAAACTTTAAGAAGGATGTCACACCTAAGAATATGTTGGACATAGCCCTTATCTCATCAGGTGGTGACAAGGAGCTGGCATCTAATGTAGTAGACATCATCGACACAGCAGGTGTGGACGGTATGGTGTTCATCAATGACTCTAAGTCACAGGTGACTAAGATTATCAAGGACACAGGGTACAACCTTGACGAACCTATGGTAGACCCAGTGTTAGGCAACAGTATTCCAGGTAAGGCGGACTACACAAAGCCACATATCTTCATGACTGATAAGAAGATGTACCATATTGAGGAATGTAAAGAGATTCTAGAGAGAGCCTACGAGTATGGTACCAGAGACCTGGTAATCGTAGCTCGTGACTTCGTTGGAGAGTCTAAAGGTTACTTGATTGCTCAGCACATGGACAGCAACGTACCTCTAAACATTCTTTTAATTAAGTTTACTACACCAGACAACGACTTCACTCCTTTGTATGACCTAGCTACTTATCTTAATGCGAACATTGTATCAGAGAAAGTAGGTAGTTTAAAGGGTAAGCTAACGGCTGACCACTACACACTAGCAGACAGGGTGTACTCTATGGGTAAGAAGACTATCTTTGTTTCTGACAACAAGGTCAACCCTGAGCTTACAATGCTCATTGAAGATGTACGTAAGAGACAAGAAGAGGCACCAGAGGACAACAAGGTAGCTAAGAGACTAGCATCACTGACCTCAGGTACCGTAACCCTAGAGGTGTCAGCACCTACAGGGCCAGAACTAAGAGAACTAATCTACCGATACGAAGATGCCATCAACGCAACTCGTTCTGCACTACGCTCAGGCTATGTGACTGGTGGTGGTCTGACTCTGTTCGCATCAACTAGAAATCTTACAGATGAAGGTAAAGAGTTTGGACTTGTCTCTGTCAAGCAGATAGCAGAGAACTGTGGTATTAAATTCGATGTGAAGAAATACACAGACAAGAAAGGTTTCAATGCCCAGACACAGAAGTTTTCAGACCTCGGCAAGGATGGAGTGATTGAACCATACGATGTACTTAAGTACTCAGTAGTAAATGCTTTCAGTATTGCTATTGCTATCCTAACAACAGGGTACTTTATTATAAATAAGAATGAAAAACCAAATGACTAAAGTTACAGACGAACAAATGAAGCGAGTAGCAGGAATGATTCAAGAGATTCTAGAAGCCGAAGACATGGCCCTACAACCATACATGAATCGGTCAATCCAGGGAGACTTGGCAGCAGTAAGACTAGTATCTACACTAGAAGAAGAAGCTTTACAAGATAATGAAACATCAGATGTTGAGCCAGGAGCAGATAAAGAAGAAGTTACAGACGGTAAAGGAACAGAAGGAACTCCTCGTCCTGAGTAATCACCGTGCACTAGGAGATTACGTTATCGTAATTCCAGCAGAGATTACTGAAGGCGGTATCACTACACGAGCAAGTCAGTTTGAAGATAGACCAGACGTAGGTATCTTGGCCTCAGTTGGCGATGATGTGGAGGGTATGGTAGAAGGGGACGTTGTCTTCTTCGGTCAGTACTCCCACGTTAAAGTCACCAATGAAGACATGACTTATCTAATCATGAGGTCAGAAGACATTTATTGCGTAGCTAACTAAATATAGATATGAATGAAACTAAGAACGTATACCCAGAAGAGCAGGTAAAGCTTGACAACGAAGCTCAGGTACAAATAGAACTATCTTTAAAGATGATGGACTTGCTAGATGACTACGGTTACAACCTTGTCCCTGTTTTGAAGGGAGGATTGCCTGACATTGAGCTAAAGCCTAGGCTGTAGACCCCTCTGAGAGGCCCATTAAGGCCCCTCTAAGCGTTTTAAATACAGAACAGGTACTAAGTGTCCAGTGTGCCTAAATACACAGGAGAATCGAACAACTCACGCATAAGAAAAAGCCCCAAGTTTAATTACTTGGGGCTTTTATCGTGTCCGTGACTACCTTGAGGTGTCTTGCTGCACTCTTGAATCAAAAAGATTGGTTGGTTCCTTAAGGTCGGAGTCTTTGGGTAGGTATGGATTACGAAACTCTTTCATAACCCCGTTCTCAACCAAGAGGTTAGTCAAGTTCTCCTTCTGCTTGTATGCAAGCTGTCTTTCCTTTGACTCTAGGTCATATGGTTGTACTGCTGCACCCATAGCTTTGAAGATTTCCTGATACATAGTCCTTTGGTTAGGCCCAGCGTCATCAGTATCGTTATTGATATTGAATACAGAGGGCCCGTTGAATCTACGCTTCCCTTCTCTGTCATATCCGTCAGGCAACTGATTAACCATCAGTGGTGGCAAGTAAGACTTTCCAATATGGACAAAGATATCAGCAGTAACCTGGTCTATGTCATCAGACTGCTTAAAGATTTGACTACCTGAGAAAGTTTTATTCCTCGATAGTTCTCTAACTGTCTGTAGTACAGGGTTAGCTGCTAATGGGTCTTTGGCATAGCTACCATCAATGATTGCCCCGAAAGGAATGATGTAAGACATATCAAAATACATAGGTCTATCCTTCCCGTCCTTCCACGGCAGTCTCATTGTGAACATATCATCTCTCATGTAGTCAGGCATAGCTTCTGCCTCCTGGTCTCCTTCGATTCCAGCAGCAGCAAACAAATCATTACGTGCCTTACCAAAGACAGAGATTCTGTTAGGTGAGTCCCGTAGTGTTCTACCCACTAGAGGTGCAGCCTTGAGGGAGAAGGTAATGAATGGCACCCCCCAGATAGCTCTTCTCATACTGTGTACAAGAGGAGTTACTTCTGAGTAGTTAAAGGTGGCAGCATACGCTTTCCTTAAAGCCTCTTGCTTACTTAGTCCATTCTTTACTCCGTACTTGTACGCAGCAACCTTAGCGATGTTGTCAGTGTGCCCGTAAGCATTTACACCCCAAGCATCTGCCTTCTTTAGGGCTTGAAAAATCTTAGACTTATCTCCAAACTGCTTTAGCACACTCTTCTGCACCTCTTGACTTCTGAGAATGTTATCAGTAAGTTCTTGAATCTGTCCACTTCGCTCATTGAACCCCATTGACTGCATCTCTTTAAGAACTTTACCTCCTCCGTTGCGAAACTCTTTAGCTGCGTCAATGTAAAGGTCTGCTCTCCATGGCCCAATGCCTAGCTCCCACCAGTTCTGAATCGTTGCAGACAGGGCGTTACGTGCGTAAGAAGCAGGGTTCCAAATAACCTTAGCGTGTTTAAATGGCAGGATGATTGACTCTCCAACCTCTCTGGTAGGCTCAAACGTCTGCTTAAGCGTAGCCCAAAGTTCTTTAGGTACTACTCTACCTGCAAGTTGACCCATCTGCACATCATCTAGCCTGTCTAGTATCTGTGTCTTAGCAAACAAAGAGTCTGCATACTCATCCTCTAGCTTATTAACCATGTCAGAGATTAGTTTCTTATTCGTACCTTCTAGTACAAGCTTCTCCTGTTCTAGCTTACCAAACTTTCTTGTATTGGTCTCTGCATCCTTAATCTTCTTAAGCTGAGCTGCCTCACTTAGTTCAACAACCTCATCTGAACCTTCAGCAGCTATCCTAGCCTTGTCTGGGTAGCGTACCGCATCAAAGAACTCACTTGGTGAGCTCCATTGGTACATCATCTTTGGGTCTTCAAATGCTTTTTCAAGAGAGATACTGTCTGTGGTCTTGAGAAACCGTTCGAGCAGTTCTTTGCTTGAGAGGGTTTGCAGCAAGAGCCTATCACTCTTACTACCCTGGTTAAGGAACTTTGTAATAGAGTTAGCAACCTTCTTCTGACCCACAGAAGTTGGCTTCTTCTTTGCTGGGCCTTCATACAGCCCACTCTCTTTAAGTTGCCTCTTTAGACCAGAGATACCTTCTCCGAGTTCCTTCCCTGAGAGAGTCTTCAGTCTAGCCATCTCTGTATCAATAGAGTCTAGTGTTGAGGCAAGATTCTTATCGTCTTTGATAGCTACCTTGCGCTGCTTACGAATCTTCTTCAACCCTGTGTTCAGAGTAGCCAGTGATTTGGTTAAGTCAGCCTCCTTACCTTTCAGTTTAAATGAGCTGGAGTCAGAGATTTGAAACAAGTCCTCTTTCTTTCCTCCTTTTGCTATGTATTCTGAGATGTCGTCAGCGTGCATAGAGAAATTCTTTGCAACAAACTGTTGTAGCTCAGCTTTCTTTACAAGGTCAATTTGTTTTAGTAGGGTGTGGCCCCAGACTACTCCTGGGTCTTTAATCTTACCCAGCTCTGCCATCTTTTCGGGTGTTAGACCCTCCACTCTACGTTGGCTCTTGACTCCGATACCGCCCCCTAGTCCCGCACTTGACTGGACGTACTCTTCGTAGGTTTGCTTTAGGTATGAGCCCCAGTGTTCCTCTTTTGTTTGATTAGAGATTACACCAAGCTCCTGAAGCCTATCCATGAGGCTATCTCTAGCTGTATAGAGCTCTTTAGCCTTCGCCATGTCTTCAGGAGACAGGGTTCTGTTCAGTTCTGCTAAAGGAGTAGACCTCAGGACACCATCGGCACCCTCGGTTACTGTCTTCTTCATCAAATCAACATCAGTCTTAGCAAAGAGACCTACCATCTTGTCAACCTCTCCTGCTCTAGCCTCGTTTTTACCTATGATTGATTGCATACCTTCAAGGTACTTTCTATCAACAGCAAAACCGTACGATAATTTAGTTGGCAAGAGCTTTATCAGCTCATACCCACCCTCTCGGTGAAACAATTTCTGTCCTCCGATATCAATAGTAGTAAGTTCCCCAACCAGGGCTGTCTTTGCTCTGTCTAGGTTCTTTACCACACCAGGAATCTTTGTTACAATCTTCCATGGGGCTACGTAAGTGAGTGGGTCAACAGCAATGTCGAGGATAAATCCTGCAACCTTGCCTTTCCAACCGTATTGACCAAGAGAGTCTTCATCAGAGAAAGTTTCTCTGTTCTTAACCCCCTCCTTAAACCCCTTACCCTTCATCATTCCTACAATCCCGTAACTACCTATGTTTAAAACGTCCATAGCGTCCATGAGTAAGCCTCCTGAGAAGAACTCCTGGCTCTCACCTCCTGATTGCTTAATCATCTTGTCCGCCTTGTCTCCAAATCCTGCCTTATTAGCTAGATTGAACAGACCCTGGGGTGTATCTAGGTCAGGGTTAAACGCCTGAGGGTCGTTGAACCCCCTGTAGGTAGTGTCTTTCCCCATCGGGGTAATCTGTGACGAGTACGAATCCCTCGCAAACATATTCGCTCCAGTGTTTTCCTGAATCTTTTTCTTTTGCTCTTCGTATGGTGTCATAGATTATCGATTATTATTCATCCAGTCATTCAGCTCTTCTCCCTGTCTAACTCCTAGTAATTGCTGTCTTAGTTCGCTCATTGTACTTGATATTCCACTACTAAAGTTATTCAAAACTCCTCCTGGAGCCAGTGGTCCACTTATAAATTCGCCTACTGGTTCTGATGGAGGCATAACATTGTTCATAGCAAGGTCTGCTTTGGCCTGTTGTGCCGAGATAACCACATCTTCAAATGTTACCGATGTGTTAGGGTTTGATAATACCTCCTGTTCATACTTCCAAAGAGCATATTCAGTAGGGTCAATCTCCTCTACTCTCTGACCACCCTGAACAACTTGATTTCTCAAGTCACTAAAAACAGAAGCTGTTACTCTTGTGGTAGCCTTCTCCATTTCTAGCTCAGACTTACGTAGATTAAATTCTTGTTGGCTAATGTTGTTTCTTTGTCGTGCAATGTCGAGCTCTTGAGATTGCAAGTCTAGCTGCTTGTACTGGATTCCCATGTTCTGTGTGAACTGGTCGTCAGTCTGGGCCATCTTAGCTTCAAATTGTTTTGCCTCAGTAAGACTGTTGTTAAATAATCTGTCTTGCTCTTGAACAAACTGGTCATTACTTTGTTTCATGCCAGCTACAGAAATCATATTCCTGAAGTAGTTCTCTTCTTGTGTGTTTAGAAACTTTAGCTTCTCCATACGTAGGCCAGCAACCGTGCTGGCTGTGTTGGCATCGTTGTTCATGATTGCCTCCCTGTATCTTCCGTCTAGGTCTCTTATAGATTTCTCTGTGGTTTCAGTTAGCTCTCTGAGGGCAATAGTCTGTGTTGCAAACCCCGTTCTGCCCTCAAGGGCAGAGGAGTAAGTAGCAGAGGCCCTGTCCTGAGCAAAGCCCACCTCTCTTCCACGCTCTGATTGTAGACTTTGGGAGGTTAGCTGTCCTGCTCTCTCTACTCCTGATATAGCCTCGTTAATAGAGTTCTGAATATTAGAAGAAGATGAAGAAGAGATTCCTTGACCTTGTTTTTCCAATCTAGCTGTGAGTGCATCAAGTACAGCGTTGTTCTTTGGAGCAGCAAGAGGTGCTGGTGCACTCTTGGCTGCCTCTCTAGCAGCATTGATTCTTGCTACTGTCTCAGAAGCAGTCTCTCTTCCTGCTGATGTGTTTGCTTGTCCTTCCATATTATCTTCGTCTTATTCTTCTTCTATTAAAGTTTATACCTGCTACCTTGAAGGTTGAGCTACCCATGTCTCTCTCTGATTCAAAGTTCTTTCTGTATCTGTCAAGTGCATCCTTAGCATCTCTTGCTTCGGTACCTGCTTCTTGCCAGAGTCGCATCCCTTTGAACAAGATACTTGCAGCCTTGTGGGCTACAGCAAACTTGTATTGTGGATACCTACTCATGAAGAAAGGAACATCTGTTCCTGCCGAGTACTCTATAAGGTCATCACCTGAAACATCTTTACCAACTCGGTAGAAGATATACTTAAAGTTTAGGTACACAGGCTTAGTAATCCTTAGGTCTGACAACTTGAAGTTATCCACCTCAGTCTTAGTTGTTTCATGGTTGATATAGAACCCCCACTGAGTAACACTTGCAAAGTCTGGTGTCCCAACTGATGTTAGTTCAGACCACTTAACCTTTACTGTGTTAATTCCGACAACTAAAGCATTACCGTTCACATCCTGTGCTACTGAGCCTAGGAAGTAATCAGTTGTTAGGTTACTACCGAACTTCATAGAGACTGAGTTGATGTCAGTGACATCAGGAATCTCTATCTCAAACACGAACACTCCTGTGTCCTCGTAGTGTGAGAGGTCTATTGCTTCGGTGACTGTGGTGATACCCGTGATAGCTACTCCGTCAGTAGTCATGTCAAACTTTAGACTGTCTGCTTCCTTCTTAATGACACTAGCATTTATACCTGTGTAGGTGTAAGAGTCACTAGTGTTAAAAGGAATGAGGTCCTTACTAGGGAACTGTGAGTTCCTTGGTATTACAATTCCTATGTACGAACTGTCACTGAATCTTTCAATAGCATATGCTAGCTTGTTATGATTCATGTTGGTCAGTTCTCTTGCGTCTATTCTTTGGAAGTCCTCATCGTTGTCTTCCTCATTCTTAAACCGTAGCTCTCCTGCTGTGAGCAGGTAGGGTGTCAGGTTGTCCATCTTGTACCAAGTGACTGTAGGAAGATACTCAATCTCAGCACGGTCTGTCATATGCTCGTTACCTAGTTCTTCTAGTAGCCATGCTGTAGCCTCTGTTGCAGCAGCGTACCTTGTATCATCTGAGATTCTATCTGTTGAAGAGTCCCCAATGAAATCGTTTATGTTCTTTATTACGTCAGTTAAATTCATATTAGCCGTTATCTGGTGATTCAGTACTAGTAACATCATGCGTTACCACCGCTACACTTGGATGGTATGTATCATCTCCTAAGGGTATAGAAGTGTTCCATTCAATCTCAATCTGAATAGCATGTATGTACTGCTTGTTAATTTTAAAGTCTACGTAGCCTCTCTTGGCCTCACTCTGTGTGATTGTCTTGGTCATTCCATCAGGCATGGCTGGGTTAGTACCTTGATTGAAGTAAACCTTCACAGTGGCCAATATTGAGCTTCCTGAGGCCTGTGTAGGAGCGTTATAGACCCTGATGTTACGTATATCTGAGGAGAAAGGAATGAATGATACCCCTGTGTATACATCCCCTTGTCCCTGTGATTGGGCTGCGTTACTTCCGTCCTTTATGTCAAAAGGATAAACCTTCTTTAGATAATGAGTTGCCCCGTCCATGTAAGAGAAGGTCAGAGCTTGCTTGTTAGACCTGTAACCAGCATCTGCTGTCTGGTCTCCTGAGCCATAGAACAATGCCCCCGCTTCTATGTTGTATGCAGTGGTAGCTGTTGTTGTACCCTGTGCCTTAGCTTCGTAGAGCTGCGTCACAGCGTTCCCAGCCTCAGAGTAAATCTTACCATCATTAGCAAGCCACATCACTCCGTCTCCTGTGGTAGATAAACCATCTGGGAATTGAGGATAAGCCCCTATACCCAACGACTTAGCAGTAGGGAATACCACCCCTCCGCTGTCGTTATAACCAAACTGTCTTATCTCAACAAGACCATTATCTGAAATCACTAAGAGTTTGAGCTGTCCGTCTGGTGAAGCATAAATCTTTTTTATCTCTCTGACACCTGGTAGCTCTATGTAGTCAGCACTGCTAAGTTGTGATGAGATTCTATTCCAAACATATATACCACATTCTCCTCTGAATGTTCTAAGAGTAGTCGTGTCTATATCTACTGGGTACTGATGTATAGCTATGTAGAGCCTAGACCTGTAGTCTATAGCATCTGTTATGCTAAAGTACTCAGGGAAGAGGAGTACATTCTTTGTAACTGTCCCCTCCTCCCCTCCTGTTATGGTTCCGTCTATCATGTGGACATGGTTGTCTGCAAAGATATAAGCAAACCCGTTGTCAGCGGTTCTCATAAAGGCATAGTTGGAATCCAGCTCTTGTAGGAAGGCTCCAACTGCTCTTGAAGCTAACCAAGATGCCTCGCTTCCACTTGACCCAGTAAACGGCAAGTCTCCGTAACCTACCTGAAGACCATATCCTACTGTATTAACTTCCCAGAGTCCATCGGCACCCACTGTACGGTATGTATTGTCTTCGTCATAGTATTCTGTTCCAAGTTTAGAACTAGGTTCCCACTCATCTCCTGCCATCCCTGCTACTAGAAGAAGTTGGTTTTGGTTTATAAAAGATGTTTCAAAAGTAACAGTTGAATCTCCTTGGGCAGCAGACTCGCTATCGGCTTCATAATTGGCTATATCTGTTTGGTTTACATTCCTTACCACAAGACCATATAATAATCTGTCGTCCTCGTTTGAATCCCACGTCACAACTATGTTTCCTGTTCCTGCTGTTGGATTAGCTAATTCATAAGTGGC
>Ga0306898_1000280_pt1 | contig 21059 bp, 19 predicted proteins | sample AntRauMFilla1564_FD_190424 | JGI IMG/M metagenome (GOLD analysis project Ga0306898, IMG submission 190424) | Saline lake microbial communities from Rauer Islands, Antarctica - Metagenome Filla 1 #564 (v2) (version 2) | ecosystem: Environmental > Aquatic > Non-marine Saline and Alkaline > Saline ...
CTCAGGCGGATCAGGTTCTGGGTCGTCCCCGCGCGGCCGCGATGGATGGCGTATGCCCCGCATGGGCGACGGTTTCACCCTGCCCGAGTGGGGCGACCGCATGAGCGGACGCATGAACGACCACTGGAATGAGCGCACCGCCGCAATACCCCGCGCAGGAGCCAAGCTCGCCCAGGCGGCCGGGCAGGTCACCCAGAGCGGTACGCGTGAGCAGCAAGAGCGCGCCGCGGCAATTCTTGATGAGGCCCGCAAACGCCTCTACGCGATTCTCGCCGAAGACTAGGTCAATGCCGCACGAGAGCGGCAGCGACCCCGCCCCGAGGAACGACCCAACACCCGCAAACGACCCCGCCCTCAAAGCCCGCTACCGACGCATCATGCGCTTCGCGGCGCGCGCGCTTGCGCAAGCCTGGTGGTTTGAGCTGCTACTGCCGCGACTGGGCTTGGCGCGCTTTTCGGCGCGAGGGCGTATCCGTCGCCTGCAAAAACTCGCCCGCCGATTTCACGATCTTGCCGCCGAACTGGGTGGCCTCATGATCAAGGCGGGGCAATTTTTATCGTCACGCCTCGACATCTTGCCGCCCGAGATCACGCGTGAGTTGGAGGGGCTGCAAGACGAGGTAGCTCCGGAGTCGTTTGAGAGCATCGTGGCGCAAATCGAGCGTGAACTGCGCATCCCGCTCGATGTCGCTTTCGCCTCATTCGACGCTGTCCCTATCGCAGCGGCGTCCCTTGGCCAGGCGCACCGGGCGCGACTGTCTCCTGGCATCGCGGCCGATCTCGGGTTCGAGAGCGTTGTCGTGAAAGTGTTGCGGCCCGGCATCGAACGCATCGTCGAAGTAGACCTGGCAGCACTGCGCCGCATCGGGCGGTGGCTATCGCGCATCAAACTCGTCAACCGCCGCACTGACGCGCCTGCACTGGTTGAAGAGTTCGCGATCACGAGTCTGCAAGAAATCGACTACCTGCACGAGGCCGGCAATGCTGAGCGCTTCACCGCTGACTTTGCCGACGACTCACGCGTGGCCGCCCCCACCATCGTGTGGGAGCGCAGCGCGCGTCGCACCCTCACTCTTGCCGACGTTACGGCCATCAAAATCACCGACGTCGAAGCGCTGCTAGCCGCTGGCATCGACCCCAACGCCGTTGCTGGCGAGCTTGCCCGAGCCACCTTCCAGCAGATCTTCGTCGCTGGCTTCTTTCACGCCGACCCACACCCCGGCAACATTTTTGTCACTCCAGACACCTCCGGCCAGCCGGGCGCCTTCGCCTTGACCTACATTGACTTCGGCATGATGGGCGAAGTCAGTGACGAGCTGCGCAACGGACTGCAGCAGTTTATTTTCGCCATCGTTGCCCGCGACGCGCGCGCCTGGGTCGTCGCCACTCAACGCCTCGGGGTATTGCTGCCCTCAGCTGACACTGTCGAGCTTGAGCGCGCCATCACCGCCCTGTTCGACCGTTTCGGTGGTGTCGGCGTCGCCGAGTTGACCCGCATTGACCCCCGCGAGCTCGAAGCGTTCGCCCGGCAATTCAGTGAAGTCCTTCGCACGCTGCCGTTCCAGCTGCCCGAAAGTTTTCTGCTGCTCATCCGCACCGTATCGCTCATTTCGGGCGTCACCAGTGCCCTCAACCGCGACTTCAACATGTGGGATGCCGTCGACCCGTTTGCTCGCACCCTGCTGGGTGGCGGCGGCGCAAGCACTCTGCGCAGTCTCGGCCGCGGGGCGGTCTCAGTCATTTCGGCCGCCGCCCGACTGCCCCAACGACTGGATGCTCTCGCCACCCGCATCGACCGCGGCGAGCTGGCCGTGCGCAGCCCCGAAGTCGAGCAGCGTCTGCGCGTCATCGATGGCAGTGTGCGCCGCACCACCTCGGCGATCCTCTTCACCGCGTTGCTCATCGGTGGCATCCTGCTGCGCCCCAGTGACGAGGTGCTCAGTTGGGTGCTGATCGGCGGCTCCACGCTGCCCCTCATCCACGTGCTGGCCCCCTGGCGACTGCGGTAGACGGTCGTGCATGCGCCCAGCCGCGACGCGCGAATCGTCGCCGCCTCACACTGATTACGACACCTCACATGCCCGATTCCGTGAGAATTGTCTGAAGTCGTATGAGGCCGGGAAGGCTCCGGCTGATCATCCGCTCCACCGCACACCAGAGGAGGCCGGGCCGCCGCACGTCACGCCGGGCCGGGCCGGGCCACCGCACGCCGGGCACGCACGCCGGGCCGGGCCGACTCGGCTAGAGCGCGGCCAGTCGAGGCGCGAGCGCTCCCCCGCTACGCTGAACTCGATGACAATCACAGCAGCGGCCGACGGTTCGGCACTCGGCAATCCGGGCCCGGCAGGGTGGGCGTGGTACGTCAACGACGACTGCTGGGCAGCCGGTGGGTGGCCACACGCCACCAATAATCAGGGCGAGCTAATGGCTGTGCTTGACCTGTTCCACGCCACCGCGCACGTCGATGACGATCTGCACATTCTGTGCGACAGCCAATACGTCATCAACTGCATCACCCAGTGGATGCCCGGCTGGAAGCGCAAAGGCTGGCGCAAAGGCGACGGCAAGCCGGTCATGAATCTCGACCTGCTGAAGCAGCTCGACGCAGCGATTGTAGGCCGGCGCTACCGGTTCGAGTGGGTGAAAGGGCACGTTGGTCACGAGCTGAATGAAGCGGCGGATGTTCGGGCTCGAGCCGCCGCTGAGGCCTACCAGCGCGAAGCACGCGTTCCGAGTGGTCCTGGTTTTCCCGGTGGCACTCACGGCGGATCAGTCGCGCTCGTTTCGCCAGGTTCCGCGCCAACTTTCGTGCCGAGTTACACGCAGGGTTCCGCGGGGAGCACGGGGCCGAGCTCTGCCTCAAGCTCCGCGCTGAGCCCTGCACCGACCCTCTTCGACGACTAGCCCGCGCTCAACCACACGCTCACCCGTGCGTTCCGCCCGCCCGACGCGTCGTACCCGTGAGGGCCTCTCAGTCGAAGTGTGCGGCCGCCGCGCGCGCGCGGTAGACCAGGTCATCGAGGTCATCGCCGATCACCGTGACATGACCGGCTTTGCGCCCTGGCCGCGTGCTTTTACCGTAGGCGTGCACTTTGACGCTCGGCTGGTGCCCCAGTGCTGAGGCGATCTGCTCGTCTGCGAGCCCCCCGAATACGTTGATCATGACGCCCCAGGGTGCAAGCGGTGTCGTATCGCCCAGTGGCCAGTCGAGCACGGCTCGAAGGTGTTGTTCGAACTGGCTCGTCGCCGAACCATCGATGGTGACGTGACCACTGTTGTGCGGGCGCATTGCGAGTTCATTGACGAGTACGCGGCCGTCGGTTGCCTCGAACAGTTCCACGGCCAGAACCCCCGTCACCTCGAGCCCGTGGGCGACCGTCGTCGCGATGGCGACGGCAGCGCTCTGCACTGACTGGGTGGCTCCGCGCGCTGGCGCAATAACTTGAGCACACACGCCGTCGCGCTGCACCGTTTCGAACAGCGGCCACGGGCGAGCTTCGCCGCTGGGCCGACGCGCAATCAGTTGGGCCAACTCGCGCTCGAACAGCACACGTTCTTCTGCCAGCACCGGGCCGTCAGCCAGCCAGTCGTCGGCGCCGTGAGCGTCATCCACCATGCGCACGCCCTTGCCGTCATAGCCGCCCCGCGGAGTTTTCACGACAGCACGCCCACCGTGGTCGGCCAAGAATTGGGCGAGCTCCGTGGCCGAGTGCACCCGCGCCCAGTCGGGCTGGGGAACGCCGAGTTCGCTCAAACGCTCGCGCATCGCAAGTTTGTCTTGAGCGTAGAGCAGCGCGTGTGGCCCCGGATTCACCGCCACACCAGCCGCGACCATCGCCGCCAAAACCTGTTGCGGCACATGCTCATGGTCGAAAGTGATGACATCGCAGCCTTGCGCAAAGCTCAGCACCGCGTCAATATCGCGACCATCGCCGATTGCCGTAGTGGCCAGTCGAGCCGACGAATCTGGTGTTTCGGCGAGAACCCGCAGCTCGATTCCGAGAGCAACCGCGGCAGGAATCATCATGCGCGCAAGCTGCCCACCCCCTATGACGCCGACGATGGGCATGGATGCTCCTCTAGTGATCTGATGAACCCTTCGTACCCATTCTGGCCGACCGTGAGCGAGCTGGCTCCCTCTCGGGAACGATGGCGTGCCCCGGGCTGCGGCAGCGTAAGTCCGCTGCGGCGGCTCAGTGGGCTGCGACAGGTCAGCGCGAAGCTCGCGCCCGCCGGCCCCCGCCAGCAGCAGGCTGACTGGGCCGGCGCGCGATGGCGATGGGTGCGGTGTTCGAGTTGACGCTGGCCTGCATGACGTCGATGATTGCCCGCTGCACGAGGGCCGCGCGGGGCACGTTGCGCAACACCACTGGGCGATCAAGGCCGGTGTTGATCAACAGATCACCCGACCGAAACAGCGACTGCACGCCCGCCTGACGCACCGTGATGTCGTAACTGCGACTCAAGAGAACCTCTTGGCGCGTGCGCACCACTAACCCGCGGCGTACGACGATGCGCCGCGTGGTGATCAGATACTGCGTGCTCAACCAGCGCAGCAATGGCACCACGCACAGCAGCACGGTCAGCACTACCGCGCCCGCGAGCACGGCGCCGCGCTGCAGCCATTCGTCGAAGAAGAACATGGCAAACGACGCTGCTCCGGTGACGGCAACCAAAACTACGGCAGACAGCACGAGCCAGCGGGCGTGCGGGCGCAGGCGAGCAATCACCCGCTCAGGGATAAGAGCTTCGCCCGTCATGGCTTATTCATACCTCAGATGTGTGATGTCGCCGGCCGCCACGGCGGTGACCGAGCCAATCAATTCGCCGCTGTCGGCCGACAGCGCCCTGACCCTCAAACGGCCATCGTCGTCAAGCCCCTCGGCGGAGCCCACTAGGGCGGCACGCCCCGGCCGGTCTACGCGCACTGCGCGGCCGAGAGTCTGCAGTTCAGCTTCCACGAGTGGCCGCAGCTCGGCCGCGGCGGTGACCTCTCGCCAGTGCTGCACGAGCCCCCGCAGTTCGCGCAGGTAGCTGGCGAGTGCGCGATCGATGAGCGTGGCATCCGTCGGCACACCCTGCAGCAAAAGGGATGTCGCAGTCGGCACGGGCAGCTCGGCCTGCGACAGCGAAAGGTTCAATCCTGCACCCACGACTACGCCCTCTGGAGTGAGCTCGGTGAGAATGCCGCTCAGTTTGAGACCGTCAACCAAAACATCGTTGGGCCACTTGATGCCCGCACCCGCCACACCGAGTGCGCGTGCCGCGCGCACCATGGCGACCCCCGCCACAAGCGGAAGCCAGCCGAGGTGCTGCGGCTGTACAGGCCCCTGGTGTCGCAGAAACACCGACACTGCGAGCGCGCCCCCTGCCGGAGCCGACCACACCCGACCCAGGCGACCACGGCCCGCAGTCTGATCAGCCGTCGCTAGAACGCTGAAGTCGGGCAGGCCTCCCGTGCCGACGACGGCGGCAGCGGCGGCATCGGCAGCGGCAGCAGCGGCAGCGGCAGCGGCAATGGCGATGAGCTCAGTGTTCGTCGACGGGCAGCTGTCACGCCAGATCAGATTCGGAACGAGTACGCGGGTCTGCGCCAGCGAGGGAGTCGCTTCCGTTTGGTGAGGCGGCGGCGTGACCTGCATGCCTCCAGGCTAGGCGTGCTGCCCGCCAGATGCGCGCGGCATCGATCCACAGCACGAGCGAGCTTTTTGTGGATGATCGCCAACGCCTCGCGGCACTCCGTGGTCGATAGGCTGACATTGTGACCGACCCCACGAAAGCTCCCGCACCCGCCGCCACCTCTGACCTGTCGACGACCGCGGGCAAAATCGCCGACCTCAAGGTGCGGTATCACGAGGCCGTGACGGCCAGCGGCGCAGCGGCGATTAAGAAGCAGCACGCCAAGGGCAAGATGACGGCACGGGAGCGCATCGATACCCTGCTTGACCACGGCAGTTTCGTCGAAATCGATGAGTTCGTACGCCACCGCACCCACGCTTTCGGCATGGAGGCCAAACGCCCTTACGGCGACGCCGTCGTCACCGGAACGGGCACCATTCACGGCCGCCAGGTCGCCGTTTACAGCCAAGATTTCACCATCTTTGGCGGCTCCCTCGGCGAAGTTGCCGGTGAGAAAATCATCAAGGTAATGGATCTCGCGCTCAAGACCGGCGTGCCGATCATCGGCATTCTCGATTCGGGTGGAGCGCGCATTCAAGAGGGCGTCGTTGCGCTGGGCAAATACGGCGAGATTTTTCGGCGCAACACGGCTGCCAGTGGGGTGATTCCGCAGATTTCGATCATCTGCGGCCCCGCTGCCGGCGGCGCTGTCTACTCGCCCGCCCTGACCGACTTTGTCCTCATGGTCGATAAGACCAGTCAAATGTTTGTCACCGGACCTGACGTGATCAAAACCGTCACCGGTGAGGACGTTGGCATGGAAGAACTTGGCGGCGCCCTCACCCACAACCGCACCTCCGGGGTCGCGCACTACCTGGCGAGCGACGAAAACGACGTGTTCGACTACGCACGCGCGCTCATCAGCTACCTGCCCGACAACAACCTGGCAGAACTACCGCAGTACACCTCTGCAGTCGAACTTGAAATCACTGACAGCGACCGCAAGCTCAACTCGGTCATTCCCGACAGCCCCAACCAGCCTTACGACGTGATCACCATCATCGACCACGTCGTCGATGCCGGATCGTTTCTTGAGGTGCAGCCGCTGTTTGCCCCCAACATTGTCATCGGCTTTGCTCGCGTCGAAGGCCGCAGCGTCGGCGTCATCGCCAACCAGCCGAACGCAATGGCGGGGACGCTCAACATCGATGCGGGCGAGAAAGCCGCCCGGTTCGTGCGCTTCTGCGACGCGTTTTCGATACCCATCATCACCCTCGTCGACGTACCCGGCTACCTTCCTGGCACCGACCAAGAGTGGACGGGCGTTATTCGCCGCGGCGCCAAACTGCTCTACGCGTACGCCGAAGCAACCGTGCCCCTCGTCACCATCATCACGCGCAAGGCCTACGGTGGCGCCTACATTGTGATGGGCTCGAAGCAGCTTGGCGCCGACACCAACCTGGCCTGGCCCACCGCTGAGATCGCTGTCATGGGCGGGCAGGGCGCGGTCAACATCCTGTACCGCGACGAGATTAGGGCAGCTGAAGCCGCCGGTGAAGACGTCGCCGCAGTTCGCACACGACTGGCCAACGAGTACACCTACAACGTGGCCAGCCCCTTCCTTGCCGCCGAACGCGGCGAACTCGACGGCATCATCGAGCCCGCCGCCACCCGCGTGGCCATCATCAAAGCGTTGCGAGCCCTCAAAGGCAAACGAGCAAGTCTGCCGCCGAAGAAGCACGGAAACATCCCGCTGTGACACCTGAGCCATCGACACCAGATGCTCTCGCCGTCAACCTGCGCGTCATCACCGGCAGCCCCACCGAGATCGAACTCGCCGCCGCGCACTCGGTCATCGCCGCCGTACTCGCCGAGCAGACGGCAGCCGATGCAGAGCCAATCGAGCCGCCGCGTGACCAGTGGAAAGCGAGCGCTCGCACGTTGCGGGGGCCTCTGACTCCCAGCGCCGGCGCGTGGCAGGCCGCAGGGGTACTTCGCGGCTACTGAGTTGGTTGCCCTCCCTCACGCACGAGTGAGGGTAGCCACTGCCTCCACGTGGTGCGTGTGCGGAAAAAGGTCGAACGCGCGAAGCCGAGTGAGTGTGTACCCGGCCTCAGCGGCGAGCGCAACATCCCGCGCCAACGCCATTGGATCACAGGCGACGTAAACCAGCTGTGCGGGGGCAAGCCGGCCCAGCACGGTCATTACCTCCGACCCGGCCCCGGAGCGCGGCGGGTCGAGCACGACGGTCGCTGAACGCAAGCGGTCGCGGTCAGTGGCTGATGCGCTCGCATCAAGGTCACGCAACCAGCGCTCGACTCGGCCCGTTACTGCTGACGCGCCCAACCATTCCGCAAGATTTTCTGAGGCATGGTCGGTGGCCCGCTCATCAGACTCGACGCTGGTGATCCGCGTTGCCGCCCCGAATCGGTCAGCAACCGCGGCCGCAAGCAGGCCAACACCGCCGTACAAGTCAAGGTTGTCAGCACGCACATCAAAGATCGAGGCATCGATCGCCTCCTGCACGGCACGCGTAAGGGCCACCGGGGCAGCGCGGTGCACCTGCCAGAATCCGGTGTCGTCGAGCTGAAAGGTACGCTCGCCAACCAACTCGCGAATCACCGTGGGCTTCTGTTCGCCGATCACCAGGCGGGGCTCGCTCGTCGTCGGAGCAATCACATCGAGCGTGCCCAAGCCCGCGAAGCGCTCGGCAAAGGGTGTTGAGGCTTGCACTGCCGTGGTCGCCAGGGGAACATCCTGCACCGGAATCACCGAGTGCGAGCGTGACGCCATCGGGCCCAATCGACCCTGATCGTCGATGTGCAAGCGGATGCGCGTGCGCCAGCCGACTCCGTTCACCGCCGGGTCGCCGGGCAGAGCGTCAACCGTGACATCGGTCACGATGCCGGCCATGCGCTGCAAGGATTCAGCTAAGACCTGACGCTTCAGCTCACGCTGGTGGGCGAGCGCGATGTGGCCGAACTCGGCCCCGCCGGCACGCCCCCGCGGATCACGGTCAATGGCAGCCGCCGACCAGACGTGCTCGCGGCGGTGCTCGCTCGGCTGCACAACCTCGACCGCGTCAGCGCGCCAAAAGCTCTTCTTACGGTCATCGCTCACCCGAGCCCGCACCGTCTCGCCCGGAATCGCGTCGCTCACAAACACCACTCGGCCGTCGAGACGGCCCACCGCGATGCCGCCGTGCGCGATCTTGTCAACAGTCAGTTCAATCTCGCGCCCGATGTTCTCACCCATGTGACCAGTTTAGGTGGGCGGCGCGGGGTGCAGCGCGGCGGGTGAACGTGGAGGGCACCGCGGCGGTCGTACCATCGTGGGGTGCGCCTCTACCTCGCCTCCACGTCTCCTGCCCGGCTGGCCACACTGCGGGCAGTCGGCATCGAGCCGATCACTCTCGCGCCCGGAGTCGATGAACAGGCGGCAGTCGAGGCCGCCGCTGCCGCGCATCCTGACGGCCGGCTAGGGGCCGCCGAGATGGTGCAACTGCTCGCCCGGCTGAAAGCCGAAGCGGTGCTCGGCGATACCGCTCACGACGGCTCTGCGGTGGAGGGCACCGTGACCGACACGGCCGCACTCGACGGTTTCATTCTTGGCGGCGATTCAGCGTTCGAGCTTGATGGGGTCACCTTCGGCAAGCCGCACGAGCCCCACGTGGCCCGGGAACGTTGGCTTGCACAGCGTGGCCGCAGCGGAATTTTGCACTCTGGTCACTGGCTTATCGACCACCGCGGTGGTGTGATGCGTGGGGCGATCGGGCGCGCATCCCAGGCGATCGTGCACTTCGCCGACGACATTGAAACCGAAGAGATCGACGCGTACATCGCCACCGGTGAGCCCTTGCAGGTCGCCGGGGCTTTCACCATCGATTCCAAAGGCGCCGCATTCATCGACCGCATCGAAGGCGACCCGCACAGCGTGGTGGGCCTATCAGTACCGCTTGTTCGCAGGCTGGTGCACGAGCTCGGCGGCCGGTGGACAGATCTCTGGAATCGCTAACGAAGAACTCCTTCTACTGTGGAGTCTTAACAAACGAGACAGTAGCGCGCACCCCTAGGCTGGAGAATCATGGCTCGCATCACGAAGATTCTCATTGCTAATCGTGGCGAAATTGCCGTACGCGTTATCCGCGCCGCCCGCGACAGCGCGATAGCCACAGTGGCCGTGTACGCCGACCAAGATCGAGATGCCCGCCACGTGCGACTCGCCGACGAGGCGTACGCACTCAACGGCACGACCAGTGCCGACACCTACCTCGTCATCGACAAGCTGCTGAGCGTGGCCCGTCGCTCGGGAGCCAACGCCGTGCACCCCGGCTACGGCTTCTTGGCCGAAAACGCCGACTTCGCGCGGGCCGTCATCGACCAAGGCCTGATCTGGATCGGCCCCAGCCCGGAAGCAATCGAAAAACTCGGCGACAAAGTCAGCGCCCGACACATCGCCGAAAAGGTCGGGGCACCCCTCGCGCCCGGAACCCTCAACCCGGTCAGCGGTGCCGACGAGATTCTCGCCTTCGCCGACGCGCACGGGTTACCCGTGGCCATCAAAGCCGCGTTCGGTGGTGGCGGGCGAGGGCTCAAAGTGGCCCACACGCGTGAAGAGATTCCCGAGATGTTCGACTCGGCCACCCGAGAAGCCATCGCCGCGTTTGGTCGCGGCGAATGCTTCGTCGAGAAATACCTCGATAAACCCCGGCACGTAGAAACCCAGTGCTTAGCGGATGCCCACGGCAACGTTGTCGTTGTTTCCACCCGCGACTGCTCGCTGCAGCGTCGACATCAGAAACTCGTCGAAGAAGCACCCGCACCTTTTCTCACTCCCGAACAAACCGAGCTGCTGTACAGCTCGTCGAAGGCAATCCTGAAAGAGGTCGGCTATCTCGGCGCTGGCACTTGCGAGTTTCTGATCGGCGCCGACGGCACCGTGTCATTTCTTGAGGTGAACACGCGGCTGCAGGTAGAGCATCCCGTGTCAGAAGAGGTCACTGGTATCGACCTGGTTCGGGAACAATTTCGCCTCGCCGAGGGTGAACCGCTCGGCTACGACGACCCGGTTGCACGCGGCCACTCGTTCGAATTTCGCATCAACGGCGAAGATCCCGGGCTGAATTTCATGCCCATGCCCGGCCCCGTGCACGTGCTGCGCTTTCCTGGTGGGCCCGGAGTGCGAGTGGACTCAGGTGTCACCACGGGCGACGTAATCTCAGGGGCGTTCGACTCACTCCTGGCCAAACTCATCGTCACCGGCAAGACACGCGACGACGCCCTGGAACGCTCCCGACGCGCCCTCGCCGAATTTGAGGTGGCCGGCCTACCCACTGTGTTGCCCTTTCACCGCGCCATCGTCGATGACCCCGCCTTCGCCCCCGCAGACGGCGCACCCTTCACCGTCTACACCCGGTGGATCGAAACCGAGTTCGACAACCAGATCGAACCGTGGAGCGGTTCGCTCGCAGAGCGCCACACGGAGCCCACCACCCGCCACACAGTCGTTGTCGAAGTGGGGGGCAAACGCCTCGAGGTGTCACTACCGTCGACGCTGGTTGCGAGCTCAGCAGCTCACGGCCCGGCAGCACTCGCTGCCCCGCCCACGCGTCACTCCACCTCGTCAGTTATCGCGGCAGCGTCGGGCGACGCGGTGAAAAGCCCCATGCAGGCCACGGTGATAAAACTTGCTGTCGCTGAGGGCGACACGGTCGTCATGGGCGACCTCGTGGTGGTGTTGGAGGCGATGAAAATGGAGCAGCCGCTCGCTGCCCACAAAGACGGTGTCGTGACAGGTGTCAGCGCGGTCGTCGGCGAGACCGTCGCGTCAGGTCACGTGCTTCTCAACATCACCGGCTGAGGCCGCGCCTGCTCGCGTGAGGCCGCGCCTGCTCGCGTGAGGCCGCGCCTGCTCGAGCGTCAGCTGTCGCCGCTCAGCTGTCGCCGCGCGCGTCGACCCACGCCGCCCGGACAGAAAACTCGTCGAATGTGCTGTTTCTGTCGAGTGAGCCACGCCAGAGTGTCAGTTTCGACACAAACAGCACACTCGACGCCGCTACGGCCCGCGGGGGGCGAGGCGGCGCGGAGCGGGGCGAGGCGCCGGACTCAACGCCGGACTCAACGCCGGACTCGGGGCACGCCAGCCGTCGTCAACAGTGCGACGAACGCGCGGGCGTCTTTAAGAGTTTTAGTAGTCCACCGAATCACGCGAAAGCCGAGCGCTCGAAGCCGGTCTTCTCGCCGTTTCTCGGCCACCACTGCTGCCGAAGCTGCCAGTCCGTCGCCGCGGTCGGTGCGAAGGTATTTGGTCACGCCGTCGCACTCGCCAATGAGCCCCACTTCAGGCCACCAACAGTCGACGATCATCGGACCCTCCGCGTCGCTGAAAACGGTCTGCTGTTGCGGGCGGATGAAATCAGCATCGAGCATGAGCAGCAGGCTCATCGCCTCGGCAGCAGATTCGCATCCGAAACCGACCTGCTCAATGAGCGCCCGCGCAGCCCGCACTCCGCGTGCCGCACCCACCGCATCAAGCTCGGCCCTCACCTCGTCAAGGCTCACGAGGGCCTGACCGCGGCGAGGAATGAACAACCCCGTCGCCGCAACGCAAAAGGCTTGATCGCGTCGGGCTGTGCGCGCGACATCAGCGATGGTTCGAGCAACTGCAGTCGTCGCCATGCCGTCGACGCGCGCGGTGGCGCCGACAGGGTGCACATGCCGTTCGACCCACCGGCTCGAACGGCTTGACAGGCCAGGCGCAACAGTGTGCGCGACGCGGTGGGGCCACGGTTCGAGCGAACTCAATCCCCACAACAGCGCCGCCGACAGGTGCGAGACGACGGCGCGGGGCGAGGCGACGAGCATCGAGCCGCGTATACGCGCTCGGTGGGCATCATCACGCGGATGCTCACCCCTCGCAACGGCAGCCCGCGCGCTACTCGCCCACCGTGCAACCCCGCGCGACACAGGCACGAGCTCGCCGCGGGCGATCAGGGTTCGCAGCTCGGCCTCGCGGCCTTCGGCACGCCAGTCGCGCACCCTGACGAACTCGTCGACCCACGGCGGTGGCCCGCCCAGCGCTGTTGATGTCTTCGTGGGGGGATGCTGCGCCGCAGTTGTCATGACCGCAGAGTGCCTCGTGGTGAGGCGCAGCAGTTGAAGCTGCGTCAGACGGTGGACTCGACGACGGTTCATCCCCCTGTGGAGGGCTCGAATCTGCCGTTTGTGTCGAGTGGAGAGTTTGACCGCGCATCCTCGACAGAAACGGCACATTCGAGCGGCGGGGCGGGCGGGAGCGGCGGGGCGCCCGGACGGGGCGCGGGCGCGGGCGCGCCGGGGCGGGCGGGGCGGGCTAGTCGCGCGTGCCGTGCATGGCGCGGGCAGCGTCGGTGATGCCGCTCGACAGGGAGGGATACACCGAGTACGCGCGCGCTAACTGGTCGACAGTCAGGCGGTGCTCGATCGCCAAAGCGATCGGCAAAATCAGCTCGGAGGCGCGCGGGGCGACCACCACGCCGCCGATTACCGTGCCCGACGTTTTCGCGGCAAAAAGTTTGATGAAGCCGTCAGTGATGCCCTGCATTTTTGCGCGCGCGTTGCTCTCGAGCGCGAGCTTGAAGACGAAGCCCCGGGTTTCGCCGTCTTCGATCTGCTTCTGCGAGAAACCCACGGTGGCGATCTCGGGCGCCGTGAAAATGTTTGAGGTCACGTTGCGCAGCTTGATCGGCGTCACCGCGTCTCCCATCGCGTGGTATACGGCCGTGCGTCCCTGCATCGACGCAACGGAGGCCAGCGGCATTGAGTCGCTGCAGTCACCCACGGCGTAGACGCTCGGAATCGACGTGCGGGCAACCTTGTTGACGGCGACGTGGCCCGACTCGGTGAGCTGAACCCCCGCCTCTTCGAGCCCAATGCCGGCAGTGTTGGGAATCGAACCCACCGCCATGAGGCAGTGTGAACCTTCGATGACGGTTCCGTCACTGAGGGTTACACGCACGCCGTCGCCGGTGTTCACGACGGAGTCGGCGCGGCTTTTGGCAAGCAACGTCATGCCGTTGCGACGAAACACCGTTTCGATGAGGTGCGCGGCATCAGCATCCTCGCCCGGAAGCACCTGATCTCGACTCGAAACGAGCGTGACCTGTGCACCCAAAGCGCGGTAGGCGGAGGCGAACTCAGCCCCGGTCACACCGGAACCGACGACGATGAGGTGGTCGGGTACGTCGCGCAGCGAGTACAGCTGAGTCCAGGTGAAAATGCGTTCGCCGTCGGGCTGAGCGCTCGCGAGTTCGCGCGGTGAGGCCCCCACGGCAACGATGATGGTGTCAGCGTCACACTGGTCGAAGTCGGTGCGTTTGGTGCCGTGCCCGGTGGCGACGACCAGACGGGTGGGGCCATCGAGGCGTCCCTCGCCGGAAATGATGCGCACGCCGGCGGCAACTAACTGCTCGCGCATGTCGTCGCTCTGCTCGTGCGCAAGCCGCAGCACTCGCTTGTTGACCTGGGCGAGGTTGACGGCAATTTCAGGTTTGACCGCGCGCCCACTCTCGCCGCGCGCAAAAAACTGCACCCCTAAATCGGTTGCCCCACGAAGCGCCCCAGCGGCTTCGGCCGTGGCAATGAGCGTCTTTGAGGGAACCACATCGGTCAATACAGCTGACCCGCCGACTCCGACCCGTTCGATGAGGGTCACGTCAGCGCCCAGTTGCGCACCGGCGAGGGCCGCTTCGTAACCGCCGGGCCCTCCTCCGAGTACGGCGATGCGATGTTGGCGGTCGAAATGGGTGGTCATAGGCTTTATTCTCGCGCATCCGCGTTCGCGCTTTTGCCGGTTGAGCATGCGCGAGTGCGCGCCGCCCTGCTGAACTGCGAACGACGCCATCGAACTAGGCTGAAGAGCATGTCTGACCCCACCATGAACCCTCTTGATGCGCCCGATGCCAACCCGTTTGCGATTGCCGCTGAAGCCGCCGCGCAACTGGCTGAGATCACTGGTGTTGACCGCCACGACATTGCCCTGACGCTCGGATCAGGCTGGGCGAAAGCCGCTGACCTCATCGGCGAGACCACGCACACCATCGCCGCCACCGACATCGCCGGCTTCAGCAAGCCTGCACTCGAGGGGCACGTGGGCACGCTGCGCTCGATTCTGCTGCCGAGCGGCAAACGCGCCCTGGTCATTGGTGCCCGAACTCACTACTACGAAAACCACGGCGTACGCCGGGTCGTGCACTCGGTGCGAACGGCGGCTGCGGCGGGAGCATCGGTCATGATTCTCACCAACGGCGCCGGCGGAATTAAAGACAACTGGGTACCCGGCACGCCCGTGTTGATCAGTGATCACCTCAACTTGACGGCGAACTCGCCGCTGGAGGGCGCCACGTTCATCGACCTCACCGACCTGTATGCGAAGCGCCTGCGCGAGCTGGCACACACCGTTGAGGCCAGCCTCGACGAGGGCGTCTACGTGCAGTTTCGCGGCCCGCACTATGAGACTCCCGCCGAAGTGCACATGGCGAAAACCATGGGCGGGCACATTGTTGGCATGTCGACCGCGCTGGAGGCAATCGCGGCCCGTGAAGCCGGCATGGAAGTGCTGGGACTTTCGCTGATCACCAATCTTGCGGCAGGAATCTCACCGAATCCGCTGAGTCACGGTGAGGTCATCCAGGCCGGAAAAGATGCCGAACCGGTCATCAGCGCCCTGCTTGCGCGCATCGTCGAGAAGCTTTAGGGAGTTGCGATGACGACGCTCGATCTGGCCAAGTCGTGGCTCGAACAAGACCCCGACCCGGTGACGCGCGCTGAGCTTGCGGCACTCATTCCTGCGGCTGAGGGTGGCGATTCGACGGCGATGGATGCCCTGTGCGACCGTTTCGACACCCGTCTGGCGTTTGGCACCGCGGGTCTTCGGGGTGAACTCGGCGCAGGCTCGAACCGGATGAACCGAGTGCTCGTCGCGCAGGCCGCCACCGGGTTCGCTCGCTGGCTACTGGCCCGCGACACGCCCCCTGGCGACCAGCGCCCGAGCATCGTCATCGGCTACGACGGGCGCGTCAACAGTGACGTGTTTGCCCGCGACACTGCCGAACTGATGGCCGGCGCCGGAGTGCGGGCGATTGTGTTGCCGCGCATGCTGCCGACACCGGTTCTCGCGTTCGCGGTGCGATATTTTGAGGCTAGCGCGGGCGTCATGGTGACGGCGAGCCACAACCCCCCGCGTGACAACGGCTACAAGGTCTACTTGGGTGGCCGCGATGGGGGTGCGCAAATTGTGTCTCCGGTCGATGGTGAAATCCACGCCGCGATTGTGGCCGCCGCCGACACAGTGAGTGTGCTTGAGCTGCCGCGGTCCAGCGACTACGAGACGGCTGATGAGAGCGTCATCGACGCCTACGTCGAGCGCACCGCATCGCTGGTCACCCACACTGCCGAGTCGACAGTGATCGACCCGATTCGTGCCGTCTACACGGCCATGCACGGTGTCGGGTGGGAGGTCGCACGTCGAGCCTTCGTCGACGCCGGCCTGGGCGAGCCGACCGTCGTAGCGGAGCAGATCGAGCCCGACGGCGCCTTTCCGACCGTGGCCTTTCCGAACCCTGAAGAGCCTGGGGCTCTCGACCTTGCGTTTGCCACCGCACGTGCCGTTAATGCCGAGATCATCATCGCGAATGACCCTGACGCCGACCGTCTGGCCGTCGCGATTCCTGACACTTCGATGCCGGCCGGATGGCGGCAGCTCAGTGGCAATGCCGTCGGAGCCCTGCTGGGTTGGCGGGCCGCGGAGCGCCTGAAACGAGAGGACCGGCAAGCGAAGTTTGCAGCATCCCTCGTATCGTCGCCCGCACTGGCGGCCGTCGCCGCCGCGTACGGCGTCAGCTACAGCGACACCCTCACCGGCTTCAAGTGGATCTCGCGCGTTGGAGGCCTCGGCTACGGCTTCGAAGAGGCCCTCGGCTACCTGGTTGACCCGGAGAAGGTGCGCGACAAAGACGGCATCTCAGCGGCGGTCGACTTTCTGGCCCTCGCCGGCGAGCTGAAGGCTGCGGGGCGCACCCTCGACGATCATCAGCACGACTTTGACGAACGCTTTGGCGCGTTCGCGAGCGCTCAGGTCTCACTGCGCGTCACTGATCTCAGCCGCATTAGCGCCATCATGGCCGCTCTTCGGGATAGCCCGCCCAGTGACATTAGCGGCGTGCGCGTCGATCAGGTCGACGACTTCATCGGTGGTTTCGGCGTGTTTGCGCCCAACGACATTCTCCGGTTCTGGATGCGCGGTGGCGCCCGCGTCATCGTGCGGCCGAGCGGCACCGAGCCCAAGGTGAAGGTGTACATCGACGCCTCATCAGTGTCAGGTTCGGTCGACGAGCGGCGCGCGAGTGCCAACGCTGAGGTTGCCACGCTCGAGGCGGGGATGCGCGCACTCATCGTGTAGCGCTGCGCGGCCTTGCCCTGCGCGCGCCGCTGCGCCGGCGCTGCGCGGCCTGGCATTGCTCGGCGCGCGTCGGCAGCATCCCACCGCGGCGTTCTGGCCCGAAACTCACATTGTGGCCCGAACCTTCAGGCCACAATGCGAGTTTCGGGCCAAAACGCGCACGCGCATAGGGTGGGGGGCGTGAACGACTTGCCACCCGCGCATCCGGGCTCGCGACCCGGGCCTGCGCCCGTGCCCGCGCGGCCGGTACCTGTGCCCGCGCCCGCGCCGGCGCGGCTGCTCTCAACCCCGGTGGTGGTGCTGTGGTTTAGTGCACTCCTGGTGTGGGCATCCGGTCGCACACTCGACATCATTGGGCTCACACTGGCGTTCACCACTCCGGGCGTGAGCGGCACCAGCATCTCTGTGCTGCTGGCAGCACTCGGGCTGAGCATGCTTTACAGCCGTCGCGGGTTCGACGCTCTCACCCGGGTGCCGGCAGTGTCGGCCGTGGTTATGGCACTCGCAAGCGCCCTGGCCACCGTGGGCGTGCTCGCGCTGCTGCTGATCGGGCCCGACCGCCCGATCGGAGTGGTCGACGTCGAAGTGGGCTTCATCGTGGCGCTCACCACGGCGGCGGCTTCGGCGTCCACAGTCGTGCTAATCCGCCCCTACGTCGACCCCATGGTCGCGCACGTGTGGGCAGGCATTGCGGGGGCGGGCATCGCCCTGCCGCTGATGATCGCAGGTGTAAGCCCGGCCCTGGTCATGCTGGCCACCATGGGCTTGGGGCTGGCTGACCGGATGCGGGGCGCCCGGTTCGAACGCGAGGTGAACTTTCGCAAGCAACTTGAGGCAGAGTATGCCGCCAAACACGGCAGTGACGGTCGAGGCATTGGCGTCTCGGGGCTACCGGGCATGCCGCCCCTGCCGCGCGCACCACGCCCCACCCTGCCCTGGTCGCTGCGCGAGCGCCGCGCCACTCTGGCGCTGGGCGTAGCGACCGTTGTCAGCATCGCCCTGGTGTGGACGGCCGGATCAGCCGCTGCCGAAGCCGGCTTGCTCGTGGCCGGTCAAGGGTTCGCTCTTGCCTCGATAGGTGCCGTGCCGCTCATGGTGCAGATTGCCGTGTTGACGCGAATCGCCGCGCAGCTGCGGGTTCAGCTCGCCATCACCGGCGGGATGCTCGTTTTCGCCAGCATTGCCACCCTCGTCGCCCCGATCGCCCAACCCGCGACGCTCGCCCCCAACGGCACACTCGACGCAGTTGTCGTCAGCGCGATCAGCGTGCAATCGCTTGCGATAGCCCTCATCACCGGGATGATCGTGCACCGCACCACTGCACGTCGAACTCTCGCCCCGGCGCTGATGCTCGGTGCCACGGCGGCGATCGCCTGGTGGCTGGTCGTTCTACCCACCGGAGGGCTCGTTCTCGCCTTTGCCGGTGTTGCCACGACCCTCGTCGCCCTGCGCCGAAAGGTTCGGAGCTAGGGCTTGCGGCATAGGCTCGCGGCTCAGGACCGCCGCGTATGCCCACCCTGAGCCCCCCACAGTGGGTGCAACCTGCGCGGGATCAGCCCAGTGCGGCCTCGAGCTTCGCACTGAGCTCTTCGGAGTCGAAATAGTTGTCGATGACGACCACGTCGGCCCGCGTGGGTCCGATCGCGTCGACGAATTCTGCGCTGGTGAGTATCACGTGCGCGTCGGCCGCTACCCGGTCGACGGACGCGATGTCTGCCGCGACAATCGTGGCGGTCAAGCCGAGGCGCTGCAGCGCGCGCTCAGCGTTCACTTTCAGGATTCCGCTGGAACCGATGCCGGCGCCACAGATGGTCACAATTTTCACGCCGCGTCGCCGTTGCTAGCGCCGCCACCAAGAATCTGCCGCACAATGTCCCGGCTCGTCGCCGCAGCCAGAGCGGGTATCGCCGTGGCGTCATTGAAGGCGTTGGCGATCTGTGCGACAGCTTCGAGGTGTCCGTCGGGGGCAACTCCAGCTAAGCCGATGACGACGCGGACAGGGTCATTGTGCGCGTGGCCAAACTCGACCGGCTCGGCAAGTGTGACAACCGACAGCCCGTCTGCACGCACTTCAGGGCCGGGGCGCGCGTGCGCCAACGCCAAGCCGGGGGCAATGACGATGTAGGGACCGTGATCGTCAACCATGCGAATCATGGCTTCGGTGTATTCGGGGGTCGTGCATCCGCTGTCAACGAGGGCGTCGCCCGCGAGCCGCACTGCATCTCGCCAGGTGGCCGCGCGAGCCTGCAACACGATCGCCCGATCGGCCAGGGTGGGAAACGTCATGATGCCGCCTCAAAACCGTCAATGATCGTGTCCATCAAGGCTTCACGCTCTTCAACCGGCAGGAAGGCCGCCTGTGCGGCATTGAGTTGCAGCGCAAGAAGATCATCGAGGTCGTATTCGAAAGCGTCCGCGACCAGACGAAGCTCGCGACTCAGAGTGGTGGCGCTCATCAGTCGGTTGTCGGTGTTGATCGTCACACGAAACCCCATCTGGTAAAACAGGTCGAGCGGATGTTCCGCCATCGTGTCACCCCACGCGGCAATAGCTCCGGTTTGCAGGTTGGAGCTGGGGCTCACTTCGAGCGCAATGTGGCGGTCTTTGACCCACGCAGCGAGCACTCCGAGCGTCGCGACGGCGGTGTCACCCTCACCGCGCAGGTCAACGTCTTCTGCCAAACGCACGCCGTGGCCCAGCCGAAGCGCACGGCCATCAAGCAGGGCACTGCGAATCGATTCGAGTCCGTCAGCCTCACCGGCGTGAATGGTCACCGGAAAAAAGTTTGCCGCTAACAGGTCAAAAGCGTCGACCATTCGACTGGCCGGAAAACCTGCCTCCGCACCGGCAATATCGAACCCGACGACACCGTTGTTGCGATGGCGCAGGGCCAGTTGGGCGACTTCGAGTGCTCGATCGGCGTGGCGCATGGCAGTAATTAACTGGCCGACCCGGATGCTGTGGCCGGCGCTTTTCGCCTGCGCAACACCCGCATCCAGACCCGATTGCACTGCTTCGACCGCGTCGTCAAAGCTCAGCCCGGCCGTGAGGTGCTGTTCGGGTGCCCACCGAATCTCGCCCCAGATCACGCCATCAGCCGCGAGGTCGAGAACACACTCTCGTGCCACGCGCTCAAGGCCCGCCCGGGTTTGCATGACCGCGGTGGTGATGTCAAACGTTGTCAGATACTCCACCAGCGAGCCAGAGTCGCTCTTGTCGGCAAACCACGTTGCCAGCGCGGGCGCATCGGCCGCCGGAAGCTCAAAGCCAATCTCACCCGCCAAATCGATGATTGTCTGCGGCCGCAACCCACCGTCGAGGTGATCGTGTAACGACACTTTTGGCAGCGACTCGATCACAATGTCAGTGCCAGAAAGCAGGTTTGTCGTCGCCGTCGTCATGGTGATAAACCTATCGCGTCGTTACCGTGTTGTGACCCGCGAAATGCGGCGTGGGGTGCGTTCACGGCCCCGTCATAGGTGCCGACCTGGGCGCGAGCACGGGCCCTAGCGTGGGCACCATAAGCTCGCTGCATGCCCGAGAAAATCATCCTTGACTGTGACCCTGGCCACGACGACGCGGTCGCGATGGTGCTCGCCCACGGATCTCCTGAAATTGAACTTTTGGCCGTTACTACGGTGATGGGTAATCAGACCATTGACAAGGTCACGCGCAACGCGCTATCGGTCGCACGCGTCATTGGCATGGATGCTGTACCGGTCGCTCGCGGCGCCCACCGCCCGCTCGTACGCGCCGCTGAGACGGCTCCCGACATTCATGGAGAGTCAGGACTCGACGGCCCCGTGCTTCCGGAACCAGCCGTCGAACTCGACCCGCGTCACGCCGTCGATGTCATCATCGACATCGTCATGAGTCATCCAGCTAAAACGGTCTCGCTGGTGCCCACCGGCGCACTCACCAACATCGCGCTCGCGGTGCGCAAAGAGCCGCGCATCGCGGAACGAGTCAAGCAAGTCGTGCTCATGGGCGGCGGAGTTCACGTC
>Ga0306898_1000281_pt1 | contig 21026 bp, 18 predicted proteins | sample AntRauMFilla1564_FD_190424 | JGI IMG/M metagenome (GOLD analysis project Ga0306898, IMG submission 190424) | Saline lake microbial communities from Rauer Islands, Antarctica - Metagenome Filla 1 #564 (v2) (version 2) | ecosystem: Environmental > Aquatic > Non-marine Saline and Alkaline > Saline ...
CGGCTCATCTCTATTTTTCAAATCCATTTAGAAGTAAGGAAAAGCAAGGTTTTATACAGGGACTTTTCCAAACTCATCCACCAACTGCAAAGCGCGTTGCGAACCTGCGAGGAATCGATGTGGAAGAAATTGAGTAATAAAAAAAGTCACCGAGGTGACTTTATGATGCGATTGCGGCTTCTTTAAGGAAGCCTTTTTTGCGGAGATGGTCCGCAAAGCAATCAAAGCAAATCTGATGAATTTCGATAAGTCCATCGGGTTCAGTGTTCGAGTGAGTCTCTTTCGTTTCGAGCGCGAGCTTTTCGGCAATGAATTGAAATCCTTCTCCGGTGATACTATCTGCTGAAAGAATGAAATCATTACTGATTGCGCGGCCGAAGCTCACGAGGAGGTCCTCGTGGAAGCCGCAATGGCCAATCTTGATATTGAATTGCTTACGTCCCTTGGGAAGGTGCAACTCAATGGTGCCATGCCATTCGGGAAGTTCTTGAGGAGGAGCTCCTTCGAACTCTTTTTCAACGAGGATTTTGCGTACCTCGAGTGTTATGATTGGCTTATATCGCCTCTCAAACATTTTGAGGGTGCAGAAGGGAAGGCCTTGTGTGATCCGCTTTTCTAATTGTGTCGTTTCCATATCTGTTTTTCAGCATACTCTTTTTAACTTTTTTTTTCAAGTATATTTTGGTATACTATACGTATATGAAAAAAGGATTAAATATAGCACTCACAGCATTAATAGTTTTAGTAATCGGTTCAATAGTATATGCAGTAACAACACAACAGGCAGACTCTGGAGAATATAATGAATTTACACAATGCGTTGTAGACTCAGGAGCAACATTTTATGGAGCATTTTGGTGTCCACATTGCATTGATCAAAAAAGAATGTTTGGCCGTTCTCAGAAAGCACTTCCGTATGTGGAATGTTCAACACCAGATAGAAAAGGTCAAACACAGGTGTGCGTAGATGCTGAAGTTCAAAGTTACCCAACATGGGAATTTGCAGATGGATCACGAGAGACGGGTGCATTGCCACTTGGTGTGATAGCAGAAAAAACAGGTTGCGCATTACCATCAGATGATGATAAAGAGGATGTGGTAAGTGAAGATCAGTTAGTAAACGAAAATGAAGCTGTAAACGAAAATGAAGCTGTAAACGAAGATGGGGTTGTAAACAACTAATAAATAATTATGACACTCGACGCACAAACAATCGGAATAATATTTGCCATAGGAACCATTATTATTCAGATAGACTTGTTGATTATCTTGCTTGCACTTTTGTGGAAAAAAGATGGTAAGATTATTGGATTTGTTCAAAAATATGCGCTTTGGCTCGTATTGTTTACCTCTCTGGCTGCATATGTCGGAAGTCTTACATACTCAGAATTTCTTGGCTTTACTCCATGTAAGCTGTGCTGGTTCCAAAGAATATTTATTTATCCACAAGCGATTATTGCTATTGTTGCGTTGTGGACAAAGGATTATAGAGCCCTCAAATACACATTTGCACTTTCTGTAGTCGGTATTCTTTTCTCGATAAATCACTACTTCCTGCAAATGACAGGAACCAGTCTCGTACCATGTTCCAGTGTTGGGCAAAGTTCAGCCTGTGGAGGAACTTATATTAAAGAGTTTGGTTACATAACAATTCCCATGATGTGCATGACACTGTTTGCGTATAGTCTTGTTGTTTCAGGAATTGGGTTGTTTGTGAAAAAACCAGCCATCAAAAAAAATGAAGATGAATAGTGAAATTACTGATCCAAAGATCGTTTCTTTTACGCTCAAACTTATTTTTAAATTATTTGTAGGGCTCGTTGCAATAACCCTGCTCATTTTCCTTATTACAAGATTTGAACTTGGTTCAGGTGTGCGAGACACTGCTGCTGAATTATTTGCGTTTCAAAAAACATACGGTGAGCTTGCAGAGGTCGGTGTGAGTATCCTCATAGCAGATACTGATGAAAAAAGAATAAATGGCCTCAGCGGTTTTGACTCTCTCAGAGAGAATCAAACAATGCTCTTCAAATTCGATGAGGTAGGCAGTCATGTATTCTGGATGAAGGATATGAATTTCTCGATTGATATTATCTGGATGGATGAATATTATAAAATCCTTTATATTGAAGAAAATGTTTCGCCAGCAACCTATCCTCGAAGTTTTGGTGGAGATGTTGCATCAAAATATGTTCTTGAGACTCGAGCTGGTTTTGTAGAAGAGCACGCAGTGAAAATAGGGGATGTGTTGCAAGTATTATAAAAATACAATACAAGTTTATTGCTTAAACCAATATTAAGTGTTATAATATTTTAGGTCACATCATGTAATCGCTGTGTGTAGGTTAGCTTTGCTAGCTTATATGTAGAGGAAAGTCCGAACACTCCTGCGGTGGAAATACTGAGTATTTCATAACACCGTAGAGCCATGTAGTGGGTAATACCCATCGAGAGTAATCTTAGTGGTGCGAGCAGAGACGGATGCGAGCGAAAGCGAGCATCTATCCTTCGGGATAAATCTCTATGGAAACATAGAGGGTGAAACGGCTAAATCCGTACACGAGTGCAAGACCGTGCTTGAGCAATCAAGAGAGTCGCTTGAGGGTGATGGTAACATCATTCCCAGATATATGATTACGGCAGGTGCAATATTTGCGCTTGTACAGAATTCGGCTTATAGATGTGATACAAAAAGAAAAAGCGCCCTTCGGGCGCTTTTTCTCTATTACAATATCAAAACATTAAATGTGTAAAACCTCCTAAGTCAAAACCATTATCCGCGATATAATATGAACATGAAACACTTCACTTCAATATTGAGTATCCTTACATTATTCGCATTATCAATCCTCCCATCGACAGTCTTTGCTCAAGCAGCCCCGTATCAAATGTTTGTTGCTGAATTAAAAACAGATAAATTTAGTTATATGGTGGAAGAAACCATCGAAGGGCAGTTTAGATTAGATAATAATGGTGCAAACAGGCAATCTGATATTATGTTTTCTACGGAATTGATGATAAAAAAAGCAGATAAGATGATTTTGCTTGAAGAAACATTTCAAGATAAAAATATCTATCTTGAAGCAAATTCAAAAAGATATATTGATTTTAAACATAAAATAAAAGATAACGTTTCAGGCGATGTTATGTTAAGGGTAAATGTCTATACAGGTGATGGAACCCTTGTTGGAAGTAAAGATAACCCTTTAACTGTTACTAATTCTCGAATTGTAAACATCATTGATATTGTTGACGTAGAGATTGTAGTTAATGGTAATATGTATGGTGTTCAAACTGGACCTACAGTTTCCGATGAAGATGCTGTATCAATTGATGTTGTATATAGTGGATTAAGTGGAAGTGTTAGTGTTACTCCAAAAATAGTTCTCAGAGACAGGAATTATCAAAACAATATTTTACACAACATCACGCTTGATCCTGTAAAAATAAATCCAGATGGTAAAATGTCTATTAAATTACCTGTAGACTTAGATCCTTTGGTTTATGCAGGAACTCTTACATTTGAATCTAAGGATTTGATTTTTGAACCAATTTATTTTAGATACATCACAAAAGGTGATATCGGAACCATCCTTAATGTAAACACTGATAAGCTTACTATAAAAAAAGGTGAAATTGTAAATGTTACAGTTATGTATGGTGGAGTTCCTATAGCGTTTAATATTTTTGAGGAACTTGCTGAGAATAATAACGATCGACCATTATTTCCAACTGGATCAGATACTACTATTACAACGGTGGCGGGGTCTGGTGATTTAGAGTTGGGTCCAATTGGGAGCGTGGAGCAAGAAAACCCAAACACTAATTTAATTCAAGGGGAATTGGTGGTTTTGATTAAGAATGAAAAGGGTGAAGTTGTTGCTGAAGAAAAACAAATGGTAGATCTTTCGATAAGTGGAGAGATAACGTTTCCTGTTGTTGCTCTAGTGAATGCAAAAGATATGTCGATTGACGCAACTTTATCTAAAGATGCAAAAGTTTTATCTGAATATTCTGTTGAATTACCGTCACAAAAGGATTTGGATAATGTGTATAAAAAGGATTCTGAGATGAATATGTATATATGGCTTGCATTTGCACTAATGTTATTTATTGTGATAGTAATTATCTTAGTAAGAAAGAAGGTGGTATCAAAAAAACAAGCTCTTATGCCAATAGTTGGAATTGTCACAGTTACAGGATCAATGCTTGTCTTTTCCGATGCGAATGCTCTTACTATCAGATATGCTCCAGTAGCTTCTATGACTGTTAATGCAGTTATATCTCCAAAACCAAGTCAGTCAGATTCGTATGCTCCAGGAGAAGCGTTTAATTTAGAAATTGATACAACTTTTGCTGCTTGTGTTAACGCAGGAAATAGATTTAGTCTATATGGTCCTCCAACTCAAAATTGGACAACTTTTGTTGGGAATTATTTTGAATTTAAAGCAGGAGACCCTTTGCCAATACTTAATGCCTCATTTTTCGGCATAATAAATAGATGGCCTTTTTACATAATAAGACCCTTGCCAGGGCTTGTGTACTATACACCTACCTTTTATAGCTGGACACATCGATTCCTGAATCCACTTTGGGGAGATAATTTTCTCGTAGACTGGAGAAGTGTTAGAGTATCAAACTATGATGCGACTATAAATTGGTGGACTGATAGGGGTGGAACCCTTGTTGTATCTGAAGGTGGACATGGTACCGGAAGAACAGGGAGGATGTCTGGCGGATCATATAACGCCCCGACGGTACCAGGGTTTTATGATTTCCCGTTCATGATGCTTAATAATTCTAATGGAAATAACGCTGGTCCATACTTTGCCTACCAAGAAATCTGCGTCCGCGGAGCAGGTGTCTGCCCTAACGAAGTAGTTGTACCACCAGTCTGCCCAAACCTCACCGGAACCTACACACAAAACACAAACGGAACAATCACTGGTCCTGACGGAGAATCATACACAAAGAACGCAGCTGGACAGTGTATCTACAACCAATGTGCACCAGGAGTATCTCCCGCAAACCTCGGAACAACCTGTGGCTGTGCACAAACAGGAGTATTCGGAACATTCCAATGTGACGGAAGTTGCGAAAACCCAGACGGAGTAACTATCCCCGCAGAATGCCTTACCTGCGATAACACACAAGTAGAAGAAGGAGCATGTACAGTTACTCAGTGCGGAGAGCTAGTACCAGGATCATACTCTTGTACACCAAGTGGCTGGAAATGTACTGCAGTCGAACAACGCACATGCCCTCAGGTAGATGTCTGCTCAGAACCTGGGATACAACCAGTACCACCACTTGGAACTCAACGAAATGAAGATGGAAGCTGTACGCCACCTGAACAACCTCCAGGAGACACCAACCAGTGCTCAATCACAAACACCGCACCCTCGTCATACTGTGTACAGCTCTTTGACAAAGACGGTAATGCTACATACGAACAATCCGGTATCTCGCAAACAGACTACGACCTGTACTACAAAAACAATGTGGAAAGTATCTACCCCATTGATACTGAGACTGGAAAACCCACCACCGACCACACCATATGGGGAACTGCTTCATCAGATGCAGGAGGACAATGTATTGCAAATGTTTGTCCTGTGGGCGTACTGCAAAAATCAGGATGCTTCATTCCAAGTGTGGGTGTCACAGCACAATGCTATGCACAAGGCGTCGACCTGCAAACACCGCTCCAGACAACCCTCACAACATCGCCCGACCGCATCTTTGACGGAGGTCAGTGTATCGTGACATGGACATCGCAAGGAGCTGCATCATGTACTCTCAAAAAAACAGGAGGTGGTACACTCTCAACCTTACTCGGAGCACAAGCTGTACTCAATGTAGAAGATTCATCAGTAGGAGTCGTACTCACATGTACTGCTCCAAATAACCAAACCACCACCAAGAGTGCAACGTGTCGTGTGTTTGGAAACTTTAGTGAGAGGTAGGGTAGAGTTATATATAGATTAAGAAGATGAGGAAAACCACCCGAAGGGGTGGTTTTCCTCATCTGCATCATGCTACAATAAATCAATGGTAAAGAGAGCAATCAATTATATTTCGCGAGAGGCAAGCGGCATGCATCAGGCTGCCTACATGATTGCGTTCTTCACATTCGCAGCACAAATCCTTGGATTTGTGCGCGACAGACTCCTCGCGAGTACATTTGGAGCTGGAGAAATACTCGATACGTATTACATTGCATTTCGAATCCCAGACCTAATATTTGCAGCACTTAGTATGTTTACTGTTGGGGTAGTGCTTATTCCTTTTTTTGTAAAAGTACGAAAGGAGAGTACGAATGAATATATGAAACTTATTCATTCGAATTTTACTGCATTGTGTCTAGGTGCGTCCATGCTGATTGTTGTCGCATGGTTTGCAATGCCGTACCTCCTCAATACTTTCTTTCATCCGCAATACACTGGATCATATGGAGATGAATTATTAATGATGTCTCGGATTATTTTATTTTCACCTTTTCTTATGACACTCTCCGGACTCTTTGGGTCAATTGCGCAATCTGAAAAAAGATTCTTTGTGTACGCACTGAGTCCCATCGCGTATAACATTGGAATTATTGCGGGTTTGTTATTTTTATATCCCGAGTTTGGAATGGTTGGTTTGGCATACGGTGTGGTAGTGGGAGCTTTACTTCATGCTGGAATTCAAATACCAACACTTCTTCAGATAAGAAGTGTACCAAGATTTAGATGGTTTTTTTGGAGAAATAGAAACTTCATCGAAACAATATTTATTGCACTTCCTAGGTCTGTGGGACAATTTTTTACCCAGCTCTCTCAAGTGGTCGCAGTTGCAGTAGCGGGTCGCATAGTAGTTGGGGCAGTGTCGGTGTTCTCTATTTCGCAGATTATTTATACTGTTCCACTCGCGCTTATTAGCACAAGTTATAATACAGCCTCTTTTCCTATGCTTTCAGAGCTACATGCAAACAAGCAAAAAACAGAGTTCTTGGCGCGGCTTTCCCAAGCCGCGCGGCACATACTTTTTTGGACAATTCCAATTGCTATTCTTTTTGTAGTACTTCGAGCTCAAATTGTCCGTACGATTTATGGTTCAGGAAATTTTGGCTGGGAAGAAACTCGTCTTGTTGCTGCGACAGTTGCAATCCTTATATCGACACTACCCATCAACAGTCTCGTCGGACTCTTTGCTCAGACACTTTATATTATTAACAAGGCAAGACTCGCAATTATAACAGCAATTGCAACTGCAATTCTTACTATGGTTTTGATGCCCACATATGTATGGGCATTTAAAACACTTCCTTTCTTTCAAAACTTCTTCGAAGTACTCCTAAAAATTGAAGGGCTCAATGGTGCTGCAGTCATAGCAATCCCATGTGCAATCATTACTGCTCAGATAGTTACTTTTGTTTTTTATTATAATGTGATTTCACGAAATTTTGGTGTATTCATGCATCAACTCAGGGAAGTGTTCCTTCATGTGTTTGGCGCGGCCTGCATCATGGGATATGCGACGTACGCCAGTCTTCAGGTTTTTGCAAAACTACTTAATACTAATACGGGAATAGGAATTTTCTTACAGGGATTTATTTCAGGAATTATTGGAATTATAGTCCATGTTGTCGTTCTTATTCTTCTTAAAAATGGAGAAGCGAAAGCTGTATGGAAGACAATTCACTCTAAAATATGGAAAGCAGATAGGCCGATTGTTGACCCAGCTGCACAACAGGAGCTATAGAATTTATTGTGTACCTAAATGGAATTGTAGTTGTAATTAAGCCTTGCGCCTGCTAGACTAACGAGTATATGGAACTAGAATCAATCAGAAATTTTACTATTATTGCCCATATCGACCATGGAAAATCAACTCTAGCAGACAGAATGCTTGAGGTGACAAAAACGGTAGAAAAACGACATATGCAAGATCAAGTGCTTGATGATATGGAGCTTGAGCGAGAGCGAGGAATCACCATCAAGATGCGTCCTGTGCGTATGGAGTATGATAACCCGGACGATGATAAGAAATACACACTCAACCTCATTGACACACCAGGTCATATCGATTTTTCGTATGAGGTGTCGCGCGCACTCCGTGCAGTGGAGGGCTCTGTGCTTTTGGTAGATGCAACACAGGGAGTGCAGGCCCAGACACTCACGACACTACAGATGGCAAAAGATCTTGGAATTACTATTATCCCTGCACTTTCAAAAGTAGATTCTCCGCTTGCTCGGATTGAAGAAATTAAAGAAGAGGTCGCAATCCTTTTGGATTGCGACATGGATGATATTCTCGAATGTTCTGGAAAAACAGGTGAGGGAGTCGAAGACCTCATCAAAGAACTCATCAAGCGAATCGACGCTCCAAAGAAAAAATACGAATCAAAAAAAGACGTGCGAGCACTTGTGTTCGATTTTCAATACTCAAACCACAAAGGCGTAATCGTTTTTGTACGAATCCTTGATGGTGAAATAAAAAAAGGAGATCATTTTGACTTTAAGATTGCAGGAGAAAAATTTATTGCTCTCGATGTGGGAGTCTTTGTGCCACAAGAAAAAAGTACAGAAACTCTCTCTGCAGGTCAGATTGGATATATTGTAACAGGTATCAAGCGTCCCGGAGTTGCGTCTGTTGGAGATACAATTGTTCCGAACAAGCGAGATGACCTTCCAGCGCTTGGTGGATACGAACGACCTCGACCTGTGGTGTGGGCGTCTGTTTTTCCTGAAAGCCAGGATGAGTTTGATGTTCTACGAACATCACTGCAACGGCTGCAACTCTCAGACTCATCGATTGTTTTTGAGGAAGAATCTTCGCACAATCTTGGACGAGGATTTCGATGCGGATTCCTTGGAATGCTTCACCTTGAGATTATTACTGAGCGATTACGCAGAGAATTCTCACTTGATCTCGTAGTGACGCTTCCAAGTATTACGTATATTATTACAAATAAAGCAGGAGAGAGAGAAACTATTTACTCACCTGCACTTTTCCCGGACCACGGATATGTAGGTGATGTTGAGGAGCCGTGGATTCACCTGACTCTTATTACGCCAGCTGAGTATTTAGGACCTATAATGCAGGTGATGTACGCACATGAGGCAATTGTGGGCGCTACAGACATGTTTTCAGATGGACGCAACTCAATTAAGGCAGATATGCCGCTCCGCGAACTTATGCGAAACTTTTTTGATGAAATTAAAAGTGCATCTTCTGGATATGCTTCTATTTCCTATGAAATGGGTGAGTATAAAAAAGCAGATGTTACAAAGCTTGAGGTGTGGGTAGCTGACGAGCAAGTTCCAGCATTTACTCGAATCGTAGCAATGAATCGTCTTCAAGAAGAAGCAGAAAATACGGTAAAGAAACTTCACGCCTCACTTCAACGACAGATGTTCACTACTAAAATTCAAGCTCGAGCTAACGGACGAATTCTTGCTTCGGAGACTCTTTCTGCACTTAAGAAAAATGTAACCGCACATATGTACGGAGGGGATATTACGCGAAAGATGAAGCTTCGAGAAAAGCAAAAGAAAGGAAAGAAAAAGATGAAAGAACGCGGTAAAGTAAATATTTCTCACGAAGTATTTCTCAAAATGATGAGAGGAGATAATTAGGAGAAATCAAAAAAAACAGTCCCGGATGCGTTAGCTTGGGGACTGTTTTCTTTTTGGTTTCTTCTTGAGACGGTGCACTAAAAAATTGCTGGGAAGAAAGCAAATACCATACTGAGAGCGATAACGACTGCAACAACTGCAAAAACTCTACTGATTCGCTTTCTGTGATTTGGATTTAATATCATAGTTCATATGATATCATATAAGTATGAAAAGAAAAACGGTTCTTCAGAAGAAAAAAAGCATTAAACACATGCTTTTTTCTATTCCGATGATTATTATCCTGTTGATATTCGTTTTTTTTCTGACTCGCGGAGTAACAAGAATGGTGATGCGTTCTCATGATGCCTTGCAAAAGCTTGCAGAAGAACGTATTGAACTTGAGCGAGCTCAAGAAAGAAATGGTTCACTTGCAACGGATCTTCATCTTTTACGCACAGACTTTGGAAAAGAACAGCTCATTCGACAAAAGTATAATGTTGCATTACCTGGGGAAGAGTATGTGCGACTTGTCGGACGAGAAGAAAAAGTACGAATTATTGTCGAAGAGGACCGTTCGTGGTTTGGTGGTGTGTTTGATAGTATTGGTTCTTGGTTTGGTAAGTAGAATTTGATATACTTAATGTATTATAAGGAATAAAAAATTATCATGAAAACAGTTACTATTTATTCAACGCCAGCATGTACATTTTGTAACATGGCGAAAGATTATTTCAAAAAAAATGATATTGAGTTCACCGAATACAATGTTGCAGAAGATACAGATAAGCGGACAGAAATGGTGGAGAAGTCAGGTCAAATGGGTGTACCAGTTATCTTTATTGGAGATGATATGGTTATCGGATTTGATGAAGGAAAGGTTGAATCGCTCCTGAAAGCATAGTTCGTATAAAAAAGACCTTTAGGTCTTGATGAAAAGCGCCGCAAGGTGCTTTTTTTGATGTTACATTACCTAAATTAATCCACTTAGTACTAATCAGTGAACCATGCGACAATTGCACGAACAATGAAAGGCGATAAGCAGACAATAAAGGTAATCCAATATAAACAAAGTACTTCAAACATAACTGAGCACAGTCTACTTGTTCGAGATGAAAATATGGTAAAAAAATGCTATGGTTTCTCTACGCTCTTGTAGTTCAACGGATAGAACAGTCCCGTCCTAAGGGATTGATGTGGGTTCGATTCCTGCCAAGAGCACTCGATGAACGAATTTATGAGGTTACATCACTCTGTGATATAAAAAATACAGTATTGCAAATAGCCAATTTTTTGCTAAAATAGCACGGTATGGAACCTCAAGAAAAGAGCATATACGATATGGTGAAGGAAAACAACATTCTCCTTCACAAAATAAATCGTCGAGAAAAAGTACGAAATGTTTTCTCGATAATTAAGATCTCTTTGATTATTGGACTTACAATAGCTTCGTACATACTTTTTCAGCCGTATTTTAATAAGCTGACTCAAACGTACCAGGCCGTTAGTGATGGTTCACAAAAAGTAAAAGATATAGGTGCGAACTTCCAGTTCGATAACGAGTCGCTCAAAGATTTGTTTTCGCAGTAAATTACATATGTCAGGATAGCTCAGTTGGTAGAGCATTCGCCTGAAGAGCGAGGGGTCGGCGGTTCAAGTCCGCCTCCTGACACCAAAAACTTAAATAAATTACATACAAAAAGAGCTTCCTAAACTGATGCATTTGGAAGCTCTTTTTGTATATAATTTATTTCTTACTTCTTTGATATCCGCAACTTTGTCTTTCGGTGCTTATCAATCTTTGGCAGTGTGATGGTGAGAAGTCCATGATCTGTGTGAGCATGAGCTTCCTCAACTTCAACTTCAGCAGGAAGGATAACAGTCCGTATGAATGTTCCCCAGTAGAGTTCTTGGTAATGATACTCTTCGTCTGAAAAGCGATGCGCTTCTTTACGCTCTCCCTTAATTGTTACTGTATCTCGGCTGACATCGATATCTACAAGGTCAGGATCCACTCCAGCAATCATGGCTTTGAGTATAATACTATCCTGTGTCTCGATAACATCAACAGTGAGCTCACCTCCGATATCTTCGGCCGTATCCTCTACTTCGTTGAGGCTTGTATGGGCAAGAGATTTTTTTGCAGAAGATTCATTGCTACGCTGCATACGATTACGTAATCCTCTTGCAGGCAATTCCTCTTCAAACTCGTCGTCCTCGTCCTCGTAGTCTTCGAGATCATCCACTCGGACGCTTCCAGTTAACTTTTCAAAAAATGATGGTTTTTTTCTAAACATATTTACGTGTAATTATTGTATGCGATTAAGGTGGATTTTTTTAAGTTTTTCAAATATGAAAAGTGAAGCAATTAATCCAAGCCATACAGCAGCAAAAATATATACTGTGTAATCTTCATACAATATTATAAGTAAATTAAAGGCTCCATGCAAGAGTGCCACTGTTACTAAACCAATTGCAAGATATCGGTGACGAATCTTTTCGTTTTTGAAAAGTGAAAAAGCGAGTATAAAACCGAGAATGAGAGATGTTCCAACATGTAAAAGTGTTGCACCAATGAACCGTAGATTTCCTGTGATGATTGCTGTTGTCGCTTCACCTAATACAACAGGAGTAAGGATATAGAGTGCGTTTTCAAATGCAGCAAATCCAAGTCCAGCTGCAAGCATGTATACGATAATATCTATAGGTTCATCTGCATCACGAGTATGAATCCCGCCCAAATAAGCAGATCCAAATTTGAGGACTTCTTCAATAAGAGAAGAAAGAAGCACTGCAATTATGCCTACGAAGAGAGATCTCTTGACAATGCTCTGTGAATCGATACTTCCAAAAAAAGTGTGAATAAGAACAAATTGTAATCCAAGCGCAAGAATTACAGAAAACATTCCAAATATAAATGTAAAGAATATTCGACGTCGAGGTTCTGGGTGTGCATCTTCGCGAATCCAAAACAGAAGCCATATTAACGCAGGTAGGATTCCACCGACAAGAGCGATGAGAATATGTACTGATGTGATTTGTTCAATAATCGAGAGCATATTATTGAGGCCACTGCGTTACAATGAGGGATTGTTTATTTTTATGTGGCAGTTCATTCCAGATTGTTTCAGTTACAAATGGAATAAACGGATGGAGTGCAATGAGTGATTTTGTGAGAATGGAGTAGAGTGTGTACGATGCGCTCGCTTTCTCCATGTCACTTGTATTTTCATCCTGCAAAATCTTCTTGTTCTCTTCAATAACAACATCAGCAAAAGTGTGCCAGAAATAATGATACATTTTTTCGGCTGCAAGATAGAGCTTGAATGATTCAATATCTTTTGCGACTTCGTTGATAGCGTCCATGCATTGTGCAATTTGCGAAGCATTTGTCTCGGTAAGTTCAGGGGTTTTTTCTGCAGAGTCGTCTGCATTATGGACTGCATACTCAAGGTCAATATTTTCAATTACAAATCTTGATGCATTCCAGATCTTATTTGTAAACTTTTTATACGCTTTAATCTTGTCTTCCGACATTTTAGAATCATTTCCAGGTCCAGTTCCAACAATAAGAGACAGTCGAACAGCATCGGCTCCATAAAGCGCAATCATATCTACTGGATCAATGCTGTTACCAACTGACTTACTCATTTTTTTCCCTTTGGCATCGAGAACGAGTCCGTGGAGATATACTGTTTTAAAAGGGATTTGCCCAATGAGATATGTGCTCATTAAAATCATGCGAGCAACCCAAAAGAAGAGGATGTCGTATCCAGTTTCAAGTACTGAAGTAGGATGATATTTTTTGAGGTCCGATGTGTCATTTGGCCACCCAAGGGTCGAGAAGGTCCATAGACCAGACGAAAACCACGTATCGAGTGTGTCTTCGTCTTGTGTCCAACCGGCGCCTTCAGGCGCCTCTGTACCCACATAGAGCTCATCGGGACCATCTGTTTTTTTGTACCACACCGGTATACGATGTCCGTACCAAATCTGTCGAGAAATACACCAGTCTCGCAAGTTTTCAATCCAGTGAAAATACACCTTTTCAAATCGATCAGGAATAATATCAACACCACCAGATTGCACCGCGCTGAGCATGAGGCTCTTGAGGGTTACGGTATCTCCTACAGAAACCCCCTCAATTTCAGAATGCTCGAGAGTAAATTCTTTGTTTACATCGATAAACCATTGAAGCTTTGGAAGGGGTTCAACAACACCACCTGTCCGCTCTGCTTTTGAAAGGTTCTGCGTGGTTTCTTCTTCCTCAAGCATGAGTCTTTCGTCGCGTAGCCACTGCGCTACAATTTCACGAGCTTCAGTTGTCTTCTTTCCCTCGAGAAGCACTCCTGCTTCGGGCATCATTTTTGCATATTCATTAATGACTTGTTTGAGTGGAAGATCGTGACGAACTGACATATCATAATCAGTTTGACTATGAGCTGGAGTTACACCAAGTGCTCCTGTTCCAAATTCTGGATCCACATCCTCGTCACCAATGATAGTAAGTGTGAGTGGAACTTGGCAAAAGTTTACTGTGTATGTTTGTCCGATGTACTCTTTCCATTTTCCTTCAGGATGCACCGCCACTGCGGTGTCACCAACTTTTGTTTCAGGTCGAGTTGTTGCGATGGGAATAGGGAAGTCTTTGCTATATGTAAAAGTATAGAGCACTGCCTTTGTTTCTTCATGAACCACTTCATCATCAGAAATAACCGTTTGGCCTTTTGGGTCCCAGTTGATTACTTTGTCTTTTCTATAAATGAGCCCATCATTGTACATTTTGGTAAACGCTGTGTACACGGCGTGCTCACGTTTCTCGTCGAGCGTAAAAGCTTCGCGCGACCAATCAACAGATGCACCCATCTGACGAATTTGATTTGCAATAGTGTCATGACTTTGTTGTGCGAATTCAGTTACTTTCTCAAGGAAAGCATCTCTCCCGAGGTCGTGCCGGCGAATTCCTTCTTTCGACAAGTTTTTCTCAACTACAGATTGAGTTGCGATAGCGGCGTGATCTGTTCCAGGAATCCAAAGTGTGTCGCATCCTTTCATGCGATGGTAACGAATGAGAATGTCTTGAATCGCCAGCATTGCAGCATGTCCGAGATGAAGCACTCCGGTTACGTTTGGTGGAGGAAGGACAATCGAAAAAGTCTCGCCGTTTTTAGTGAGAGTGTTTGGTGTGTCAGGATTAAAAAAACCATCTTTTTCCCATGTACTGTACTGAGATTTCTCGTGTTCAGTTGGCTCGTAGGGTTTCTTGAAGATTTCAGAAACTTCGTTCTTATTCATATGACTATAGTACCAGAAAATTAGCGATTTTAAAGGCTCATATTTCCGTTTGCAATAATCTCTGGAGCAATAGATGGCTCCTCTCGAAGGATGGTAAAATATCCCGCAATTGCAATCATGACGGCATTATCAGTCGTATGTTCTAAGTCTGGAATGTGAAGCTCGATGTTTCTTTCCTCTGCAAACTTTGCGAGCCTGGTTCGTAGATGTTGATTGGCGATAACACCACCTCCGATGATGAGAGATTTTGCAGAAGATGAGTCGAAAGTAAATGCGAGTTTTTTGAGAAGGACTTCGGTGATTGCTTCTTCAAAAGAAAAACAGATTTGATCTTTGATTTCATTTGAAAGTGCTTGAGGTGTGGCTTCATTGTGTGAAACATTTTTTTCTGCAAGTTCTTTTTGCAATGCTTGAATTGTATAGAGAACAGATGTTTTTAATCCAGAAAATGAAAAAGAATAGTCTTTGCTGTGAAGCATTGGGCGAGGGAAGTCGAACTGCGCGTCTACGCCACTTTCACGAACTGCGCGAGCACACTTTGAGACCTCGGGTCCTCCTGGATAGGGGATATCGAGCATACGCGCAACTTTGTCGTACGCTTCACCGAGTGCATCGTCGAGAGTTTCACCGAGAAGTGTGTAGTGACCCCAGTTTTCAACCTCGATGATTTGAGTGTGACCTCCAGAGATGAGGAGCGCGACCGCAGGGAGCGCGAGGGAATTCTCTTTTGCAAGTACTGAAACAATGTGTCCCTCCATGTGATTTACGCCAACCATAGGAATATTCCAAAGATATGAAAGTGCACGCGCAAACGTAATTCCAACCCATAGGGCCGGCGCAAGCCCCGGCCCCTGCGTCACGACAATATAATCAATGTCACTCGGCTTATGTTCTCTTGCAAAAGCAATCAATGCATCTTTTTGGTCAGGATATCTTTCTAAAATATTCTCAACCTCCACAATTTGTTCTTTTGAAAATGAAACTATTTCAGTTTCTTGGTCTTTGAGAACATTTCCGAGAATCGGAATTATGTTCTTACTATGTTCTCTTTTTGCAAGTTGAGGAAACACACCTCCAAATTCAGCATGCAGTTCTGCCTGAGAATTAATAAAATTTACCACTTCCGTAAAGACAGGCTGCTCATTTTTGCCTGGCTCCGCTTCAACAATCGCAATGGCTGTCTCGTCGCAGCTGGTCTCAATAGCAAGAATTCTCATAAATATTATTCTGTAAGTACTCCTATCTCGAACCCTGTGAGTGCATTTTGAGGACCACTGTCTTTTCCGCGCCTGTAGTGCCCCATCTCTTTGATTACTGAAAAAATTAAAAAATCAACTATTGTAGGAATAGGAATTGTCACATATGTTTTTTTATTCGCAAAAGCACAAATGAAAACCACGATAGATATATTGTACTATTTTTTCAAAAAAATACTAACGATTTCTTTGGCTAGCGTCTTCGTCTGCATGGTTCGCACATGTCTATATGTAAAACCAAATGATACTCTGTGATATAATAAGTTTATGAAAAAAGGATACATCACAAATATAGAAAAGAGCACGCTTGATAATAATAATTTTCGAAAAGTTATCTACACGGGAGAGCATCTACAACTCGTACTGATGTCACTCCAACCAGGTGAGGATATTGGAAAAGAGGTGCACGACGAGATTGATCAATTTATTCGAATTGAATCTGGAAAGGGAATTGCATATGTAAATGGAATCGAAACTCCTATACAAGATGATGATGCCGTTGTTATTCCAGCTGGAGCTGAGCATAACATCACCAATACAGGTGACTCGGTTATGAAAATCTACACAGTGTACGGGTCACCAGAACATAAAGACGGTGTCATCCAAGAAACAAAAGCTGACGCGGAAGCGCGACATCCACAAGAGCGATTTGATGGTGTGGTGAGCGAGGTGGAATAGAAAATAATCCTTAAATTTTGGTGAGTCTTCTCGAGCCCTCAAACTACCACTTTTTTGGTGGTCATGAATTACTAAGTACAATATTTCACAAGCTCATATTCTACTAAGTACTCTCGACCCCGTCTCAACTGTCGCAAAGCGACAAGTTTCCGACTGTCACAGCGACACGTAAGCAAAGCAGTTTGCTTACTAAAACTAAAAAACCACTTCTTTGAAGTGGTTTTTTAGTTTTGTCGCTGTGACCCCACGGAGAATCGGTCACAAGTCACTAAGTCTTTTGTTCGTACTTTGTGTACTCCAAAAACCTAAGTGCTCGCGACCCCGACTTGCCTGTCTAACGACATGGCTCCGTCTTTCGATCCTCCGACGCGAGTGAAGCAGTTCACTCGCTTGAGGTCACAAATAAAAAGGCCGCCTTTGGGCGGTTTTTATTGGTGATGAAATCATAACCTTTGCTCGAACTTATCTCCAATCGCAAAGCGATTGATCTTCGCACGCGCGGAGCGCGTGGTGGCTTTGTACTAACTCGTACGCTCGACGTGCGTGGTGACTCTCTCTACACGCCTCGGACGCTCGCTTCACTCGCGTACAAAACCAAAAATTTTCCTTACTTTCTTTTTTAGGCGGGGGGTTTGGGGGGAGCCGCACAAAATGGAAAGGAAATTTTTGTTTTGCTTCGCCGTTTCAGTCTTCAAAAAAAACACTCCTGAAATAGGAAAGGCGTATTGTTCTTTTCTCCGACTTCACGGCGACCGAGGCGCTTCCTCTCCAAGTTTTGTGGTAATTCGTTGTCTGCTCACACTTCGCAAACACCTCGCACTGGCCGTTCACATTCGTTCATGATGCCTGCTCGGTGCTTGCTTCGTGCCTGCTCGGTGGCTTTGTTCGAGAACAGTGGTAAAGCATTGTGCTTGCCCCACCCACCCAGTGCACGCACAAATCCCTTAATACTTTGTATCCACATAGTATCCGTTTCTACCTCCACAGCGATAACCACTTTTGTCTTTATGCTCTCGCAAATTACTATCGTGTTTGTTCTTTGGAAATTTTCTTCCGCAATAGCTACATTGATAAATATATTTTGGTCCAAACGAAGAACGCCTAGACATTCTTGATAACCCAAATGTTTTGCGTGGGCGTGGAGCGGGTGTCGGTCTATTTGAGTCAAACAGATATGGATTTTCTGGCGTTTCGCCAGCTTTCGATAACTCTATCTGAAATTGGGGTGTAAATTTTTCATCAGTGTTTTCTATTGATTCAATGTTTTCTGCAACAAAACATCTAATGCCTGGCTTATTACCCCCACCACTTTTATTGAAAACATAAAAATACTCGCGCTCTGCGCCGTCTTTCCGTTGTAAATACTTTAGTGAGTAAGGTTCAACAATTCTATCCGCCCCTTTGTAGCGAACTTTTAGGAGAGTTTGCTCCCGTCCAGCTTTCATTATGGGTGTTCTAAGTTCCGAGCCAAAATATGCAAATTGAGCAAAACCATTGTCAGGATAAATACCAAATAGTATTTCGAGGTCAGCAGTAAATAAATCTATCGCCTCATCTACTCCAAATAAGAATTGTTTTGCACAAACAACAGTTTTGCTCCAATATTCCTTAAAATAATCAAATGGCGTCTTGTTTAGTATATTTTTTAAAACGTGGGGATTTTTTCCGAAAATAGTTTTTTGCACAAAAGTTTGAACAACTTCCTCCTTGTTAAGCTCGCCGCCTAATAATTTTATTGAATAAACATAGTCAAATAAATCGGGTGCGTGCTGTCTTTGCAAAAGGCATTTTAGTTTTGTGGCAATAATTTCCTCAAGTTTCATACATCGGATTTTGCACGATATATTTTCTGCGTCAGAATATGGATGGATTAAATCAACAGTTTGTATTGGTAAAAGGACTTTATCAAAACGAGTAATATCCATTGAGATTCTCAATTTTATATGATCGGCTTCGCCGTTGAATCCTTTGAAATAAACTCTTACTTCGTAGACACGAAGGCCAGGTATTGGAGCTTCTGAAGCTGAAAATTTCTCCTCAACCTTATTATCAGTTTTTACAAAAACAACTCCAGCTTTTTCTTGGATAAAATCACAAACCTTATTTATTTCCTCGAGCAAAACATTTTGTGCAATATCTCCAGGAATACCAAAATCTAAATCGGAAGAAAATCGAGTATTTTTGAAATACCCTTTGCGCAAGGCATTTCCGCCTTTTAGAAAAATAGTGTCTTTGAGACTACTTACTGTGAAGATTCCAAAAATTAACCAACCAAAAACATAATCACGCTCAACATTCGAGGAGTGAATTTCAAATTCTTTTGATTTAGCTTCAATTTCATCTTTGTTGATCATTTAAAAAAATCGAATTATAGCGCTCCAAAAATATTGAAAAGGGCAATTATGTAAATAATGAAAGCAAATCCTGCATTTATATACATCTTTATTTTTGCCTTATCCACTTTTTTCCGTGCTTCCTGTATTTCTTCTCTCTCATTTTCTTCTTCATCCTCGTCAATTTGATTTTTTTGTACCGATTTTCTTATTCTCTGAAATTCAAAATTCATCGAAAAAGCTGTGTCTATTGTTGCATTGCCATATGTCATTGCAAAAGTTTGAATACTCAAATAAATCAAAATTAGAAGTGAAACAACAATAACTTCAAAACTTTGGTATAAGTTGCTATATATGCCTAACACAACACCAATAGTTATGAGATTAACAATAACCGTCCAAGCATAGCTGAGATATTTCCAATAGTTTTTCTTTTCACCTACACTACCAACCGCTCCGCAACTATTGCAGAATTTGTCGCCTTCCGTCATTTCTTTTCCGCATTTATGACAAAACATAAAATTTAGATTACGACGCAATCTCCGTTAGTAAAAGAAGTAAAATATTTTTGTTGAGTTTCTCTCACAACATATGAATACTTAATATCTATACCCTCACCGAGAATATCTGTAAGTGATTTGTTTTTACACAAGTCTGAAATTATGAGATTTCTGAAAGCTGAATTGCTTAAACCGCTAGTATCTTCTAAATCATGCAGAACATACTCATAACGAATTGCGTTTGGTTCGGCTACTATATCCGTCATTGTCGTCACACTATCAAGCTCCATAGGTAAGGTTGTTTGACTTTTCACTGACTCAACTATTTGCCGAACCAATTCGTCTTTTGAGTAACCATTGCTTTCTTGTAATGTTTGAACCTCGTTTTGATTACTAAATGTATTTCTTACTACAGAATCAAATCCGATTGCAACAAAAAAGAGAACGAATACTACAACTGCAAATATAATCCAACCTTTTTTGTTGAGTTTATATTCTGGAGAAATGAGCGTTGAGGGAAACTCATCAATTTTCATAAGTTTTCTCATCGTGGCAATCGAAGAAAGAAGATAAATCAAAACTAGAAAAAACAGAAGTCCAACTCGACCACCTGTGCTCAAAATCCAAACAAGAAGTAATAAGGAAATTCCAAGTAAAACCTGTAGATATGTTTTGATATTCTTGTCCTGTAGTTTTTTGATGCGAGAGCCGAGAATAATAAAAATGGTTGAAGCAACTATCATTATGTAAACACCCGCCAGGTCAGTAGCAGGTAAACCAGATTCAGAAAAGTTTTTATCTAAGATACTCCAAATATAAATACCTACATTCAAAAGAATTGTTATCCAACCAATTGCATAAACTGAGTTACCAGTATTAATTACACTCTTTTTAAGTTTTTCGATGTTGTCTTTTGTTTTTGCTTCCTCCACTGGATCTAGTTGAACAGGAGTTCCGCATTTATTACAAAACTTCGCATCCTCTACCAGTTTGTTATCACATTTTTTGCAGTTCATAGTTATTTTATAAAGTGGTTAATATCTTTTTTATAAACCTTCGCAAACTCTGCTAATTCTACCGCATCAACTCCGCGCTCGCCCCGTTCTATCTTGGAAACATACGCTTGAGGTTTCTTTAATAGTTTTCCTGCTTCTACTTGCGTTAAACCTACCTCTTGGCGAGCGGAACGGAGTTTTGCGGTAAGTTTTTGATATTTTGCTTGGTATTTCTTCGACATATAGATATTAACATAATATAGTCGAAAGTGGAATATACCATTTTAGATTATTGTGATAAACTTAAAAGTGCCTAACGGCGAAGCAAAACAAAAATTTCCTTTCCATTTTGTGCGGCTCCCCCCAAACC
>Ga0306898_1000287_pt1 | contig 20640 bp, 22 predicted proteins | sample AntRauMFilla1564_FD_190424 | JGI IMG/M metagenome (GOLD analysis project Ga0306898, IMG submission 190424) | Saline lake microbial communities from Rauer Islands, Antarctica - Metagenome Filla 1 #564 (v2) (version 2) | ecosystem: Environmental > Aquatic > Non-marine Saline and Alkaline > Saline ...
GACCCCACGATCATTACCCCATCCGATTTTTTTTAGTGAGAAAAATTTTCTTCAATCAAAAAACAATTGAGGATTTTTTAGTGAGAAAATTTTGAATTGAAATTTTTTGAATTGAAAAATTTCAATTGAATTTTTTTTGATTGGAAAAAATAGAGTCCCCTAACATAAAAGAGACTAGGACCCCACGATCATTACCCTATCCGATTTTTTTGAATTGAAACTTGGAAGGGGGTTAAATCCAGGAATTGAATTTATCAGGATAACCAAGCCATTTTATATATGATTCTTTCTTTCCTTTGCGTGTTCTGGTTTTTAGTACCTTTTCAATTCGAAATGCGTCATCCAAAACTTTTTTTGAAACTTTTTGAAGTTCTTCACGATAAAAAATTCCTTCGACGTCTTCATCTTGAAGATCAATTAAATTGTAAGTAATCGGAGATGTTTTGTTTATTTTTTTTATTTTGAATAACTCAATCGTCCAGCCACCAACTATTTCCTTTGAAAACTTATCTTTGAATCGTGCTATGCGTACAACATCACCAATTTCAATATCATTTCTTTGTTTGGGTGTGTCTTGTTTTTCATAAAAATTATTGTACAATTCACTAAAATTCTCTTCTTCAATTGCATCAATTGGCTTCATTTTAATTGTACGATGTATTGTATTGTTATAATTGTCAACTAAATCATCTAATTCATCAATATATCTAAAATTTTGATTCACATCAAAAAGTTTGCTCATTCTCATTTTCAAAGTTCTATTGAATCTCTCAACAATTGAAGCTTTCTTATCAGAATTTGTGCTGAACATTTCAACGTCGTACTTATCAAGCATTTTATTAAAGGTTTTATTGTAAAATTCAGATCCCTTGTCTACTTGAAGTTTATTAGGACGAATTGTTTCAATAATAGGTTCCATTGCTTTGGTCACATCCGCACTTGATTTGGTTTTCAATGGAACTACCCAAGCATATTTACTCATAACGTCAATAACTGTTAATAAATACTTTATACCATCATTTTCAGAAGCAGGTGCTCCTTGTGGTACGTCCATAAAGACTAAATCGGCTTGCAATTGATCAAAAACACCAGATACAATAACCTTTCTGGTTGGAAAAGATTTGCGAGCTGGTTTATTTAATGTGAAAGTTTCTAGTTCACTCAAGGCTTCTTCTACCTCTTTTCTTGTGTATTTATAACCTTTTTCTTGAAGTTTTTTCATAAATTTGTCTATACCTATTAATCCAAATTTAGGATCATTGTACAGTTTAATTATATTTGCACTCATCTATAATGTATCATTAGATAAATTATAGATTTTTGAATAAGAAATAATCACAAAGTTCTTGATCTATCTCTTTATTATTTTTCTCTTGATTTAGTTGATAATTTAATAATTTTTCATATCTTTTATTTTTCTCTTTCTTTGATAATTTGTAGAATTTATTCCATTTTTCACTTCGCCTTTGTAACATAAGGTGTCGTTTTTTCCATTCATTTAATTTACAGTAATCTTCCCAAGAAAACTCACTATTTATCACTTTCATTCTAATATCTTCATGTTCATCGAATGATTGTTTACATATAATTGTATCGTTGTTTCCGTTTTTCCATTCAAAATAATCTTTGGCTTTCCATTCAAATTGAACCAAATGACAGAATTCATCGTACTCAACTTGAAGATCACTCATTTTACCCATATCTACTATATATTTATAGTAGATATTTTATTTTTAAATCAATTTATCACCCAGTTTCTTTACAAATTAAGTTATTCATTGTCATAATATTTGTATTTATCTTTATCTACAAGAATAGGATACATCTCCAAATCATCCATAAAATTTTGTATATTTTTCATTCCAACTGACTTCATGTATTTGTCAAATAAATCAAATTTCAACTTCAATTGTTTTGTTTCAATTTTCGTCATTTCATCATTTATCTTTGAATGATGTTTAAAGTATTCTTTTGGAGTGATTTTATCTATTTTCACATGATAATTGAGAAGTTCTTGTTCATCTCTCCATACTTTTTTTTCCCAATCACCATTATTAAGACTTCTTTCAAGCTCTTGAATCGAAAACTTTGCCATTTATCTACTATATATTTATAGTAGATAAATTATTTTTAAATTATTTTATCACCCATTTTTTTGTAGGCTCTTTGACAAGTCAAACATACAATCTCACAATTTCCTTTGGTGTGAGCAAGGTTATTATCTATTCGATTAATACTAAATTGAAAATCTGATTTCGGTTGATATTCAATTGATAATGCAATATTACACCTATTGCAACATCCTTGTTGTGCTTCATACATTGACTTAAATTCCTTCAAATCAATATAATCCTCTTCATCAAAATCTCTGCCCTTCTTTTTATCTTCTCGTTTATGGGCAGATATCTTTGTCAATACATTCTGTTTTATAATTTTCTTATTTTGTTTCATATTGTTGTCAATAAAAACTCTTATGTTTTGAAGAGATTTGCATCTTGTTACCGCAGTCCATAACCACTCTCTATTTGCAAAATAAAATGTACTGTCAAATATTGTGATATTGTCATCGACAGTAATACCTTGGAGTGAATGACATGTTTGAGCATAATTCAAAGTAAAAAACTTCAATTGATTTTTATCAATTTTAAATACCTCCTTATTAAATGGATCTTCGATATGAATGTTTTTCTTTTTCTCATTTATTTTTATCACATTGTAAGTAAAATTGACATATACTTTAGAAACTCCGAATTTAAGGTAATAACGACATCTTAATTTCATACCAGGATAATATGCAACTCCGTTGTGAACAAAAGATTTTTCAGGAACTTCTTTGGTTGAATGAAAGTATCGATTGAGAATATCTGCAGTTTCATTTCTGTATGTGATCATTGTTCCCTTGATATCTTCAACATCAGTAATTACTTTAAAGTACTTCCTACATATTTTTGCTGCATCGAAATGCTTAGAATACAGAATTTCTTGTCTAATTTCTTTTAACAGTTCTTGGTCCTCTTTTTTCTTCATTCTTTTGCATATTTTCAAATCAATTTGATTAGGAAACATTGAATTGATAATTTCGTCATAGTATTCTTTATAATTTTCAAGATTCAATCTTTCAATGGGACGATTTTGATTAAGATCTCCTGTGGCAAAAAATCTTTTTTCGAAATTCTCTTCCATGAAGTTTTTAATTCTTTGAAGATTTTTTGTTGCATAACAATATATCTCATCAAATACAATACAGTCATAATCTTCGATACTAAATCTCGATCTACTCTGAACGTCAGTATTTCCTTGAAGACGAATACATAGTAATTGATACAAAGTGCATGAATCAAATCCTTCTTCTTTGAATTCAAAACATAGAGTGTTATACGGTGCGACAAAAAGAACTCTATCTTTTCCAATGTATTCAGCATACTTTTTCAAACAGGTTGTTTTTCCGGCACCTGGGATTGATGCCTTTAAGATAACTATGGTATTTTTATTAAATACTTCATTGAACAATTCTTGATTAAATTCATCTTTTATTTTAATCTCTTTTATTACAGTTGATGGCACTACATCCAGTTCATTTTTATTCTCTATTACTGATTTTGTGTCATAATTAGGATACGTTTCAACAACATCAAATCGAGTTTTTCCAATTGATTCAAAAACATTGTTGTCTCTCTTCTTCTTCTTGTATTCAAAGTCTCCATTGATGTAAAGAGAGTCAGTATTCATTCCATAGATCTTTGCTCCTTGATCACTCAGTTTTTGGTAGAGATTGTACATTTTAAGTCTCATAATATCATAAATAAAAAATTGAATCGGTAAGAATCCTTGATCTAAGTTTGTTTTCTTCGTATTTGAAACAATGTAAATCTTTTCTTTGTCATAAATTGGAAAGTATTCGTTATTTCCATTCTCATCTTTCTTGATTTTGTATGTGACTGGAATTTTTAGAGAAGCCATTCTCCCTCCTTCGAGATCTTTTGAGTCAGTGTAAGCTTCATCCTTATCAAAATAAAGGCGAGATGCTGATATCTTATTGTATTTCTTACCTGTCAATCCAATGATTTTGTTTACAATGAATTTTTTGTGGATAATTTCTAAATCAGAATCATAAATTTGTTTAATAACGTTACTGGATGAATTTAATTGAAGAATTGATGGATGACAAACGGACAAAATTTTGACATTGATATTTACTCTATTTAAGGTATATCCGCTTATCAAGTTAAACTTTTTATCCAATAAAATAAATTCATCTTTAGCACTACCAATCTTTTCAACAAAATAGATACTGTAATCTTTAATCGTTTCATTTTTGTACTCTCTAAATACATCAAATGAATTAAAAACAGGTATATATCCTAGATCGAGGAGATTAGATGTATAAGCTTTATTGTAATCATGAGCTAAAATATCCTTTGGTATTTTGGTAGGATTGATAAAAGAACACATAATAGGACCTCTAGAGTAGGTATTCAGTGCATCAATAAGACTTTCACTGTATGTTGATAAATTATTTCGACTCAGAACATTTTCATAAAGTTTCTTTTCATATTCACAAAACTTAATATAATACTCAGCAGATTTGAAATCTTGATTAATATCGTCTTGGCATGAAGATGGATCAGAAATATGCACTTGACATTGTCCTATTTTAATAGTAATAGAGGTAAGAACAAAATTATTGCAAGTTATTTTGGGAACGTAATCGATATCATATAGCAATTTTTTAAGAAGCATATTCAAATCACCAGTGTAATATACGATAACTTTCTCTTCTTTCTCGAAGTTAATTTTCTTCAAATCAACAATGTCATTGATAAATGTAAACGACTTATTAAATTGAGAAAAATAAAAGTTATTAGAAGGCTCTTTAATATCGAAATCGTTTTCATCAATGTCAGAAACAATTTTTTCTAACCGATCTAATTCAGAATTTATTTCATAACAGTGATTATTATGAACGAGTACAAAAAATGATCTTGGATTGAGATGTTTGTTTATACTCTCTGGAATATATTTGTGAATAACTTTGTAATTGATATCAATACAATAAAATTTTAGTTTAAAGTGCTCAAAAAATCTTGTTGCATTTAATACTGTGTCTTTCAATGCTTTCTTTGAATCATATTCTTTATCAGGATGAATGATATTCCAAAGAGATTCATAAGTGAGATCAAAATTAACATAACGACCATTCTGTTGTGCTTTCATAAAAGCATTTTTATAAGCATTAATAATAGTTGTGTAAATACAAGAATCTTTCTTATAATTTTTTTCAAGATACTCATTCATATTGACATCTCCAATTAATTTCTTCAGATCTTTGGATTTAAATTCACTATCATATGAAATGTACCTGAAATTTATTTTCTTGGCATTCTCCTCTCCCAGATTTAATTTTACTTTTTGTATCTTCTTCACCTTGCCAATATCATCAACATCAGTAATAACAATAACTCCACCATACATATCAATTACCAAATGATTAGTGTAGTTACTTTCATTAATTGCTACAATTTTATCAATGAATTTTGAACCATTTCTTTTTGGGTATTGTTTTTTGTAATCCTTAATAAATGGTATGAATAACTCTTTTCCTATGAGGAATTTCTTGAGATCTTTCTTGAAAAAATTCACCTTCATGGAATATTTTGTGGTTTTCTTCATTTCTGTTAATTTTAAAAAATACTCTTCTTTATCTTCGTCATATTCAGGGTAATACTTAAAAACCGTATTTTTACCTTTATCCTTCCTTTCTATTAATTGATATGCATCAATTAATCGATATGCATCAAATGTGACTACGACCATTTGTCTATTTTTTATTAAATCTACTTTCTTTTCTTGTTGCTTTTTTTGAAGTGCTTTCTGTTTGATATCCTTGACATAAATCTTCTCATTTTTTTTCTTTTTTTCTTTGAGTATCTCAATTAAATTTTCGATTGTCTTTGCCTTACCAAGAGTAATCTTGTTGACAAACCCAAGGAAAGTTCTCTCTTGAATAAGATTCTTCTTCATTGCATCGAATAAAAGCTCAGTTGCACGATTTCTTCTCTCGTTAACTTTGGTCATTCCTATATTTATAGTACATTTTTATTTTTTATATAAAAATAATTTACAGTTTAAAAAAATAATCTATACTATAAATATAAAGATGATAACTTTTGCAGAAAGATATCAAGATGAGGATTTTCGTCGTAAACATAAAGAGTATATTCTGGAGAAAGTTCAATGCGGATGCGGAACAGTGACAGCAAGATGCAACATGACAAAACACAGACAAACAAGAAAACATCAAAAATGGGAAAATTCATAATAATAATACGTTATATTCTTATTATGAAATAAATCACCTACCATACTTTTTCTTTAATTTATCTTTTAGCTCTTTACTTTCCTTCGAATATTCACTATCTTTAGTTGTAATTTGCAAAGTTCTTGGACCTCCATCTCTGCCATATTTTTTATTTAATTTGTCTTTCAATTCGCTCTTTTCTTTCCAGTACTTTTCATCTTCAGTGGTAACCACTGCTGACCTTACTCGTGGAATTTTTTTAGCATTGGGTAGCTCATCAATTACGTACTTACCACCATCTTGTGCAGAAACAAAAGTACATTTTTTGGACCCACAAGAAGAACAAGTACCTTTGACCATATTACGTCCATTTTTCGTTGTAACCATCTGAGGGTTATCAGTTGATGTATTTTTCCTTTCCTTTACACAGTAAGTCGAAGTCATCTATATACTTAGGTTGAGATTTTTTTTCAACCACCACTATTTTCTTGTCATCCTTGTAAATATGAATATCCCATTCAAAACCATATTTCATAATAACTGCAGAGATTTTTTTGAAGTGTAAAACTATGTCTTTGAGAGTTCCTTCTGATGGGATTTGTAAATGCTCCTTAAGGTTTTTATGTGGGAATTCCACAGCGAAAATTTCCTTTTGATGCTTATAAACATAAGAATTAAAAGCCCTTTCTTCATCACTCATCTTATATATTCTGTACAGATTTTATTTTAGTTTCATTATATTCAGAGGGATAGGGATCAAAACTGTAAATAGCGTCGTAAAAGGAAGAACCCTTGTCTAGTTGTTCAAGAACATAGACACAATAATATCCACACATAATAGAATCAATCTGTTGTATCTCACCAGTATTCATTTGTATTTGTTTATGAGATGTTTTAAGATATCTTTTAACTTCTTCAGGAGGGGGCAATCCGAACGAATCAAAATAATAGACGTATTTATGACCGGGTGCATTAAAGTATGCCACCCAATGAGTCCCAGGATTACCAAAGTCATCTAAATTAATGATACCCATTTCCTTTGTTCCTATCTTAGCTGGAAGATTATTCTTTGAAAATGTACCATTATAATAATCGAATTTATTTAGATGTTCATCGATATCAAAGTTACTCAATGGACTAAACTTACTCATTTCTTGTTTTTTTTTTTACTACCCTTAGTAGATTCTTTCTTGGAACTTTTCTTTGAACCTTTCCCATTAGTGAACAACCCACCACCATGAGGAAAGAGTCCTTTACCTTTGTGTAAAAATAATCCCTCTCCTTTTTTAAGATCAGATATCGATCCACCAGTCAAAACGTACTCCCAAATTTTATTATCATCCCAATTTAAACCCCTTTCTTTGACGAATTCTTGTTTGATGTAATTGAATCTCTTGGCTAATTGAGTGTCATTCTTTCTTTCTGCAAATCTTTGATTTCTGTCAGCCATCCGATCATATTTTCCTGTGAGTTTATTTTTCTCGAATCCTCTATCTAACTGGTTATCAATGGCATCAATACCTTTCTGAAAAGTTTCTTGAACTGCCTTACTAGCATCAGCCAAAGCAGGAGCAGCTTGAGCAATTGCAGCAATAGGAATTGCACCTCCTAATTGAGACTGTCTTTTAATCTGTGTTTTCGAAAATATAATTTCAAGACCAACACCTTCAGATTTGGCTTTTGAAATCTTCGCGATCTGTCTTTCAGTCAGCATAACTAAAGTGGACCCTGATAGATCACCTTTTGACAAACGAACTTTCACTTCCTCTCCAATTCTTTTTGCACTTTTAAGAGAATCAATTTGACCCTTGGATAGTTTAATTTTGTACTCTTTGTAGCTCATTTTCTATATATAATAATACATAGAAAATTATTACAGTTTCTGTATGAGATCAGTAATTTTCATGACAAAAGCATCTGCGATGGATTTGTCGAATTTTTCATTTTCAATTTGCTTTGAATACATCTCTTGAAGAATGATAACTTTGTTCATTATCTCATCAAAGTTTTCAATTTTGGTAGAAGGTTTCTTTTCTTTTTTTGAAAATTCCTTATTCACCTGCTCTATCTCATCATCGTCAACTTCGCTTTCAAAAAAAGCCTCTTCTCCCTCTTCTTCAATTTTGGAAAGTTTCTTTAATTTTTTAGGCATTTTCTATATACTTATTCTAAGAAAATAATTTTTTATAGGGAGATGAGTAGCTTCTGATCAACAGCCCTCATGGTTGCCTGTTTCTCAGACTCAAGGATACAGAAACAAATATAGTCTCCTTCAGCGCTATCCCTAAGTGTCCACCTTACTTCAACTTCAGCTGAACTGATGTTCTCATAAATACGCCTTTCAATCTTAGTAAAGTCAAAAACAAAGAGAGTGTACAGAGTTTTGAACTCTTCATAAGAAATCATTAAACCAGTATCTTCAGCCAACATCTTACCTTGAGATTCAAGTAACATAAGGTATGCGCGAAGGTAATCTTCTTGATCGTCGGTGAAATTGAGGGTTAATGTCTCTCTAGGAAAAACGTGACTATTAATTCTCATTTCAACGGTGTTAATTCCACCAGCACCTTCATTGGTGAGATTGTTGAAGATCATCTTGTTCGTGGTTTGATTGCCATTGACAGTTGCAGCCAGTTGGTAAAATACGTAGGCTTTAGAAGGTCTTCCTTGAGACGCAGTGACACGCCAATTGTAATTTCTGTTTGCAGCAGGAACAGTAGGAGAAATGAACCAATCATAATCTGTCCACCTAAGGGTTGTCATAGCTCCTTCGGCAAATTTGGCGTCAAGATCAGCCATTCTTTCAAGAGAGGGTTTCATACGAGGTACCCAGAGACTAATTTTGTCAAAGACAAATTGACCATTAACAGTTGCATCATTTCTATGAAGAAAGTTCGCCTTATTGCTCTCCTTGTACAAAAGAATTTCATGTTTTAGTCCTCTGAAAGGGAATCTATTTGAGTCATAGAAATCGAAAAGGTAAGCAAGAGGAAGATACATTTCAAAAACTTTCTTAGTGGCTCCAGATTGAGCAATACATCTCTTATGACGATCAGCAAATCCTTGATTATATGTATTAGATTCATTGGTACCAAAAGCGGTATCACCAGGGATTCTGTACTGTTGTGCATTTAACCTTACTACAATATTATCGACAACAGTTTGAATGTTGGCTTGGGCAGGTGGATCATCGACAGTCTGATCAGCCAGGTCACCTTGAACTTTATCAATATCGATATTAACATCAAGGTAAGGTACGGTATTATATTTCTCATTATCGGCATCGCCAGTACCAGTATCTTTGTAAAAGAAAGTGAGAGTTCCCTGGGAACGAACATTATCATCACAAAATCTAACAAGAGACTTCACTTGAGCAATGTGCCTGGGATTGTCAAGTTTTTGAATTAGAGTATTCTCAAGTCTTAATTCAGCCTTGCTGAATATGGCGTATTGACCGAGATTGCAAAGAGAGATTTCGCCAGTATTAACAGAACCATTAAAATAGGTTCCAATATTGGCGTCAGTGGCTATGTATCCTCTAATTTGAATAACACCCTTATGGAAATAAAGGTAGGGATCAATGTCTCTGTTGTAAAGACGGAAGATAGATTGATTAACATCTGGTGCAGAACCACCAGCTTGAGCTTCAAGATACTCGACGTATTCGTATTCTTCAGTATCATCAAAATCAACAGGAGGGTTGTCAAACATATTGACCCAATAAGGAGAAGCAAGTTTTAAAATGTCGGCCATTGTATTCTTATATATTTTACTTCAGAAAAAAATAAAATATATATCTTATATTATCATTAATCCAGCACCTTTAACTTTTTTAGTTCGCTTGGGTCTCTCTCTGTTTATTATTTTTTCTATCTTATCATTGGCTACTTCTTCACCTTTATCTATACCTTTCTTTAATAATTTCTTTGATACTTCTCCAATTAAATCAGAATTGTTCATGATTTTGTCTTTGAGTTTGCCGTCAGGTAATTTCTTCTCAGCCTTGTCAATAACTGACTCAACTATATCCTCTGCTTTGTCTTTAATAAGTTTCTTCACTTCACCCTTATGTTTGTGATAATAATCTTTTCCTTTTTCACTTATTTTATCAATCCCTTTGTTGAGAATTGGATTAATTAGATTTTGGTGTTTATTGTAAAAGGTCTTTCCTGCATTCCACACGTTCCCTATACCTGATCCATAATTCCCCTTATAGGTGAGACGTGGGTCATTTTGTCTGAGCTTAACGAGTCCTAAATGTCTTATCGGTAATCTTCTTAAGTCGTGCATATATTATAAAATAAGATTAATTATATTTCTTTCTGGGTCTTATATGCAGAAAGTAAGTTACAGGATCTCCGTTGAAATTCATCCTTCTGTTTTTCTGATCAGTCAGCCTCATTGTAATCTGTTTTATTTGTTTTGATTCTGACACTGGAACATATAAAGGAGAATTGGGCTCCACATGAATGGCTGATCCTCTCCCCACTTGAGGCACAAAAGTATAGAGAACATCTGAACCAATGGAGTTATCATACGAACCTGTAGCAAGAGAACAATGAATGACCAAGTTATTTACACCTCTGGTCACATCAACCCTATTTTGACTGCTCACTGTAGCGTTGTAGATTGCTGAATTAAAACCAAGAAGTTCATTCAATTTGCTTGTTGAAAGATCGATCTGATAAGAATTAGAAATGGTAATCACTACTTTTGTGGTCACAGCATTTGGTGAAATCTTGATACTGTACACTCTTTCTCCAGCTGCATTTGTTGTGTAATCAGAATTGGTATCCATTTGATCACGAAGATAGTCATCTAGATCAGACACTTCATAATTACCATTAGGAAGAGTAATTTCTCTCCAGACAGACCCATTGTAGTATCGAAATGTGTTGTTTTGGTAATCAGCAGTAATATTGTGCCACGTGTACCAGAGATCAGCAGTGACCAAAGCAATTTCATAATACATAGCATCATTTTGACTTGTATTTAATTCTATAGCTTGGGGGAAATTAATGGTGAAATCGTCAGCATTCTGTGTTAATGTAGATGAATCAAGTTTTAGGGGAAAGGAACTCATTAGATTATATATTTAGTAAATATTTTTTTGTGTTGAGTTTTTGTGATCTCCTTCATTTGCAAAAGTTTGTCAGCTAATTCTCCCATCAAGGCTTTATCCTTATCTGAGATTCTCTTTTTTGTTCCTAATTGATTTAATTTCTCAACCATTTCTTCAGGATCTTCATATATTGTTTCATCTTTCTTTTTAGATAATAAGTCTTGTTTCTTTCTCAGTTTATCAGGTCTCATCTCAGCCATTTCGACTAGTTTATTGAAGATTTGAACTGCCTGTTTAGAATATTCCCTCTTTTTATTGAATTTCTTTGTGAGAATGTCAAGGGTATCTAGATCAACCTTTCTACTGATTACTTTCTTTCCATTCTTATGTACTTCTAACTTGAGATTGTTTTCCAGCTTAGGGAGATTGATTTCTAATGAGCCGAAAGTACCATCCTTATTTACTTTGTAGTTTTTCATTCCAGAACTATTCATTTTCTTTAATCCTAAACCACTAACTCTTTGATTCATATAAATAAGGTCTTGAATAGCGTCTGCTGCATCAGAAAAAGATTGTGTGCTCCAAAAATCTGTTGCAAGTTGATAAACATCAATTGCTTGTTGATCATTCCATTCATATCCATATTTATTTCTAAAATCGTTAATCAAATTATTTTGTACAATCAGATCGGGAGCATTTTGAATATCAATTATATTCTGCATTTGATTGTAAGCTGAAAATAAGTCTTCACCTGTGAAATTCCTTCCATTTATGGTATACACATTATTTTTTAAATTATTCATCATAATATTAGTTTTGTTTTTCTCATTTAATTTTTCTTCAGGCGTCATATCAACAGTTGGTGGTAAAATATCAGGATTATAGGTTCCTACTTTATATGCAGACGGATTAGTTATTTTAGCAATTTTATCTCTCTCTTTTTCAAGACTCTCAAATTGTGCAATCCTCAATACAATAGGTTGGTACTTTTTATTTTTCATTAACTCCAAACCCGTATCCACGATTTTCAAAACAGTCGGATCATTTATATCTACATCCCAATCATCATAAAAATCTCTTGATTTTTGTGTTCTTGCTGTGGGATTTGTCTCCATAATAACACTCATGGCATCCTTAAATGCTTTCATGTTATTAATTAAATCATCTCCATTATATTCTTCTCCTTCTATTTTAAACACCACTTCAGAAAAGTCATCTATGATACTATTATATTTAGTCTCCAAATCTAACAATTCTTTTGTTGTTAGCTGATTGATATCATGTACATTTGTTAAACTTATATCTAAATTTTGAAGGACAATTGCATCTTTTTCTTTATTTTCAAGCTGTTTGTATGATTTTAATCCTTCCATATAGGTGATATGATTAGGATCTTGTGATTTATTTAGTTCTTGAAACCCTGTACGTAATTTTTGAACACTGGAATCAAAAGGATCAATTCCATATTTTTCTTTAAATTCATTGATCAATATATCCTTTGCATCATCATCCCATTCAGATAATATTGCATTCATATCATCATATACATCCATATACTCAAGTAAATTCTCCGCATCATGAGAATTCCCAATAGAATCAATATATGGATGTTGCAATATCCCTGTCGTCAAAAAATTATTTTTTTCTTGATTTAAATCAAGAATAGTCGTGAATATATCTCCGCTAGACATATTTCCTATTGTTGTATCTTCAGGTGGAATTACAGGAATTGGTGAAGAAGGTCGAGATGGATTAGGAGTTGGTTGAGGAGATGGATTAGGAGTTGGTTGAGGAGTTGGTTGAGGAGTTGGTTGAGGAGTTGGTTGAGGAGTTGGTTGAGGAGTTGGTTGAGGAGTTGGTTGAGGAGTTACTTGAGGAGTTACTTGAGGAGTTACTTGAGGAGTTACTTGAGGAGTTACTTGAGGAGTTACTTGAGGAGTTACTTGAGGAGTTACTTGAGGAGTTACTTGAGGAGTTACTTGAGGAGTTACTTGAGGAGTAGATGAAGGAGTAGATGAAGGAGTAGATGAAGGAGTAGATGAAGGAGTAGATGAAGGAGTAGATGAATGAGTAGATAAAGGAGTTACAGGTTGAATTATTGGAGGAATTATTGGAGGAATTGCAGGAGTTGATTTAAGTGCATATAAATTCATTAAGTTATTCAATTCAGGTATATTTACTCCTGAAGTTATCGATTGGGGTGGAGGATCTGCTTTGTTAAATAAGTTTTCAAACAACTTTTTGTACGCTTCTAATTCTCCTCTTTTGCTTAGAAGATCTAAATACTGAGCATTTCCTTCAACAGGTAGCAAATCTCCTTTATAAAGCCCATCTTCTTTCCCCCTTTTAATATATTTATTTATTTTCATTCTTGCAGCTAGATCACTCATTTTATTTTGCTGATTTAACATATCAGACTCTCTATTTAAAATTGCTGACTGTTCTAATTTTTTACCCAATATTCGACCTTTCAAATTTCTTTTTGTATTTTTATATTCTTCAATAATTCTGGCTATATCTTCTTTGTTATTGACTTTTTTGAAGTTTTGCATAATAATAATAATTTAGAAATTATTATTATTTTCTATTATTCTATCCAGAACGTACTTATTTTAATCTTTTTTCAAGATCTTTTTTTTCTTTTTTTAATATTTTTGAATTGTTTCCAGCTCGAATTGAAGCATTCAATAAATTAAGTCTTTTTTTCATTTGATCTTCAGAATTGAAGACTTTCATTCCATTTCCAGTTGATGGTCCTGCTTTAGCTTTTCCCTTCAAAGTTTGCCATTCTTGGTACCATGGTAAATTAATTTTTATACTAATACCCATTTTACCTGTTTTTTCATATAATTTTACAATTCTTTCTAATTCATTGTTATATTCTTCCAACAAATCTTGCAAATTTGAATAATTAGGTTCTGTTGTTAAATTAACGTCTTCGATTTTTTCAATGAGTGAAATAATAATTCTATAGTGAGTCATTGGCTTGATGTTTTTAAATGTTAGAACTGGCGATTTCTTTTCAACGAATTTCAATGTTTTATTCAGGTATTTTTCAAGTGGCTCCATTTTTACAGGAATCTCTCTTCTTACGAACATCAAATCAGGATTATCTATTTCCAATGATATTTGATTTATTTTCTTCTTCAATTGATCAAAAGCAGGATCAGAAACTTTATCATCGATTTTACTTATCGTTTCTTGTAACTTAGATATATCTGATTTCGATAGATCTTTCGTTCCTTTATTATATATTCGTGCTTTTCTGATTTCTCTTTGAATATTTGGAGGCAATTGATTGAAGTAAATCTGTCCCTCATCTTTCGTCTCTGCTTCTTCATATTTCTCCAAAAGATCATCTAACTTCCTTCGTTCATCAAATGAATTTCCAATGAGGTTTTCACTCTGCCTCGCCATTGATTGCATGATCTGTTGATCGTCTATTCTTCTTTCTAATAACTTGTTTCTCAATGCATTTTGTAATTTCAATACATTTGCGTATTTGGACAATTTATCTTTTTTAGGTGGCATTATAAATTATATCAATATTATATTCTCCGTTTTTATTAGTATTATGGATATAATCAATTACGATGATATTTCTGAAAAGAAAACCAAAAGTAAAAAACACGAACTAGCACCAGATCAACCTTTTCGTTTATTGATGGTCGGAGCTTCTGGATCTGGTAAGACTAACGTTTTACTCAATCTCATTTTACGCTTTCTTGTCTTTGATAAAATATACGTTTACACAAAACATCTCCATCAAGAAAAATACAAATTTTTGAAAGACGTTATCACTGAGATAGAAAATGATCCTGATATCAAAGACGTTGCTGACCTACCCATGGGATATTTTGCTGAAAAAATAGATAAGATGGTGCCTCTCGAACAAATGGATGAAAATAAAGAGAATATAATAATCTTTGATGATTTCGTCACTGAAAGAAAACAGGATAAAATGATTGATTGTTTTATTCGTGGAAGACATAAAAATGCGTCTGTCATTTATCTTTCACAGAGTTACTTTTCTACTCCCAAAGATATTAGATTGAATTGTTCGCACTTTATCTTCTTTGAAACACCATCTTATAGGGAATTCAATCAAATAGCCAATGATCATTGCAAAGATATGGAGAAAGAAGATTTCAAAAAAATATTTAAAGAGGCAACCTCTGGAGCTTTTGATTTTCTTTTTCTTGATAAGTATAATAAGAATCTACCCTTACGATACAGAAAAAATTTTGATGGTCTTTACATTCCCAATGAATAAAATAAATAATATCATCTTATTTTATAAAAATGACAATTACAAGATTTGGATCTACTTCTTCTGGAACTGGTGAAAGAGGACCTAGAGGTTTTCCTGGCACAGGCATTGAAGATATTACTTTTGATGATAATAACGATGGTTCTGTAACTATCAATATAACTATGACAGACGCAACAACATACGGACCATTTACGGGGACTTTGGTTAGCGACAACATCATAGCCTTGAACAAGTTGTCTCTGACTGGAACTAGCGAAGGGGAGAAGTTGATTGTTAAGAATAGTGGAGGTAATACTATCTTTCAAGTTAACACTATCAACAACACTACCACTATGGTGAACGCGACTATCAACGGTGTTCTGTCAGCTCTAGCAGGCGCCACCTTTGGACCAAGTGAGGTTTATGGTCATAATATCGATGACAGCACTAATCTTTTGACTATTCGAAACACTAATCCGGTCAACAACGCGGATCGTGAAACTGTGCTGAACTTTCAAGATGCTATTAACTCGAGATCTCTGAAGTTGAATAACACTGGTCAGTTTACGACAGATGCGACCCTGTTACCTGTTGGCTCAAGCGTTAACCTTGGCTCGGCTGGTGCACGCTTTGCTCAAATTCATGGACAGAGGCTATTCATTGCTGGAAATACAGCCGATACACCTTCTCTAAGCGTCACTTATTCTAGTGATAATCTTGATAGTCTAGTTCTGATTGAAAACACTCATGCAGTGTCTAGTAATGTTGCGGCTGGTATTAATTTTAAGAATACATCAGCAAGTGCAAGATTCTATTTAATTAATATTGGTTTCTTAATGACTGGTGCCTCTTTAGTTCCAACAGCCGACAACAGCTTTGATCTTGGAAGTTTTGCTTTCGACTTCTATTGGCGTGATCTTAGCATTTCTCGTAACATTCGATCAAAAACCGCGATGGGCATATTCTGCGGAGCGAATGAAGTTATGAACTTTGCTAATGGTCAAATTACCACACGCAGAAATATTATTCCGTCAGCGGATGATATCGATTTAGGAACGGCAGACAATCCATTTAACGAAATCTTCGCAAACGTTCTGAATCTCAATGGTTTATCTAGTAATAATGCCACCATAACGAACACATTGACCACAACTTCAGTTAGGCTTGCTGATGGAACTTTAGCCGCTCCTTCTCTTACCTTTCAATCTTCTCCTGATACGGGTTTCTTCATAACTGCTGGTAATGATATCAGAGTTGCTTTAGACGGTGTATTAGCATGGCGATTTACTTCTCAAAACACTATATGTCATAGTCATTTAATACCTTCTCTTACTGCTGATAATCGTGATCTTGGTGGCAGTTCTAATTTTTGGAATAACGTTTTTGCTACTCGGTTTCGCGCTGCTAGTTCTGGTGCATGGGGTCCTCGTTTTACTTTCAACAGTGATATTGATACTGGAATGTATAGCCAAGTTGCTGATACTTTAGGTTTTGCCACTGGTGGAGAGCCGCGGTTATTGATTAGCGCTGGTGAATGTAAGTTTTACAACAATATCGTGCCTGAAGTGGATAATTCAAAGTCTATTGGAAACGGTTCTTTTGCTTTTGATGATGTTTCAGCTTATGGCTTTACAACTATTTCTGACGCTAACAAGAAGGAAGAGATAGAAGACGCAGATTTAGGGCTTGAATTCATCAATCAGTTAAGACCTGTGAGCTACAAATATATTGGTGGTAGAAGTGGAAGGAAGCATTACGGACTGATCGCTCAAGAAGTTGAAGATGTGTTAGTTGATAATCTAATTTCAACTACTAACTTTGCGCCACTAATTAAACATCCAAAGGTTGACGTTGATGATGAAGTGATACCTGACGAATTTGACTATGCTTTAAGATACACAGAATTCATTGCTCCTATGATTAAAGCTATTAAAGAATTGAAGTTGATGGTAGAGACTCTTCAAACACAATTAGACGATCTCCTGAATAATTAATTTCTACTTTACTTATATAAATGTCATTACACTACAATCATCGACCTGAAAAAAAAAACTACCTACACAATTCTCTTATTTATGGAACTAGATCGAAAAATTACAAGTACAACTCTCTTGTTTATGGAGCAGGATTGAGACAAACAATCCAAACTATTAAAGCACTTTTTGTGGGTCAGGATCAACTTCCTCCTCCTGAAAGAAGATTATTAGAACAAATTGGGACAATAAAAATTACAGGAATTACAATTCATCGTGAACCTATCAAAACTGTTCCTGTTGATAAAATAATGAACATAATCACTCTTGGAGGGTACAATAAGTTGATGAAAAAATACTCTTATGACAATTTATTACATCTCTACATGATTGTCAAACTTGAGAATGGCGACAATATCATTGTTGAGAAAAATGAAAGAATCAATATTGAAAAATCTTCTAAAAATGGTGGTGAAAAAAAGAATGTGTCTGTCAATATAGACCTCAATTTGAACTCAATATTGAATGAAACAAAGAAGATGATGAATAAAGATTTTTTCACATACCATCCTACAACCAACAACTGTCAACGTTTCATTACTGGAATTCTGAAAAGTAATGGCTTATTGACTCCTGATCTTGATAATTTTATCAATCAAAAAGTACATGAATTATTTAATGAGATTGATTCGAGCGGTAAATTAAGAAAATTAATCGCAAGTGTTACCAAAATAGGAACTGTCAAGGATATTATAATGCAAGGAGGAGGCAATGATTATCAAGAGGGAGAAGGATTACCAGGAATGAGTGCAATTTTATTTGCTGCAAAGGCTGGAAAAGATTTCGGGAGTTTCGTCAATGATGCTAGAAATGCTGTTCAAGGAAGAAAAGGTAGACGGGGATTTGACAAGTCACCCCAATTTAACTGGAAAAAATAAAATATAATTATATGATATAAATGACGACTCAAAGTAAAAAAGGAATTAACTCGATTCACACAGCTCTTGATATCCTCGTTAACAAAATTAACTCCTTAGAAGATAAATTACGTGAAGCTGAGGAAAGACACAATGAATTACAATCGGGTGTTTATGAATTAAAAACTGAATTCGATGAACTGATCAATTCTTAAAAAAATCTATTCTAATTATATAATATGAGTAAAATAGGTTTGAAAACAATAGCAGAAAGGCTATCAGCCATCGAAGAAGAGAAAAAGAATAACTATCAGGAAGAAGCAGAATTAGAGGAAGAAGATCCTCATAAATTTTTTAATTCTATGATTAATCTTAATAATCACAATCTCCAAAGAAAATACGACAAACAAAGAGAGGAATTGGATAAAATGGAAAAAAAATATCAAGAAGGATTACATCAAAATGAAATTTATCCTGCAACAAGTAGCATCGGTAAGACCATTGAATATTCTGTTCAATTCGTTGAGAAATACTTTGATTCCTTCATTCAAATTCTCGAGCTTAATTTTGCCTCCAATAAAGAAAACAAGAGCTCTTGTAAATTTAGGATTTGTTACAGTCTCATTGAAGGAATTTTAGGTTTAGAGAGAAATGGTGCACTTTCTTCAGCGATTAAGAGCATGATTAATGAAGTTGTTGATCTTTTATTCAATCGTAAAAAGTACGATGAGAAGGTAGATGAAGAGAGATTGAGAAGAAAAGGTTTGAAGAATTCCATCGGAAGGAAATTCACAAAAAAACTGATGTGTCAAAAATAATTATCTTATATTCTAAATATAAGATAATGACCGAACCTCTTACTTTAACCTACATTTCATATGCGCTTGGAGTAGTTGCTGTTGTTGAACAATTCCTTGGGTACCTTCCTGAAGGAATGCCAAGATCAATTACTCAAGTAATTGTTCTTGGGGGACGCTATTTGTTTTATAAATGTAAAAAAAGAAATAGTGATGATGAAATGATCGTTATCGTTTAAAATGAAACTTAAATTCCATTTCCACTACAGGTTATCGTTAAAAAACAATAACCTCTGGAAGAAATAGATCAAATTACTCATTTTCATCGCACCAGTATTTGTGATACACTGATTCTTCATGTTTATTCTTGTATGTTTTCTTTACAAATTTTCCACAAGAGCACTCGTATCTTAAATTATTTCTATTTATTCGATTGAGATGGTAACTTGACTGTTCGTGTACTTCTTGTCTATAAATGGACAATTCTTTTCCGCAATCACAAGTATATTTTTTATGTTTTTCATATTTTTTCCTTTCTGTCTTTACTTGTTTTTTATTTTCCTGATAATGTTTTTTTTGTTTAGCTTTGATTTTATCAAAATTTTCTTTGTAATAAAGCCTTTGATATTCTTTGATTTTGTCTTCATTTATGAAATTGTAATCTTTTTGGTACTTCAATTTGTCTTCTCTATTGTTATAATAATATCGATTTTTCTTTGTGCTCTTTTTTGAATTGGGCATTTATAGTACATTTATATTACTTTTCTTTATGTAATTTTGAAGAATAAAATGTACATTACTATTATAATATGTTGGACCAAAGACAGCAAGACATCCTCAGAGTAGCTTTAATTTATCACATCAATGGTTGGCGAGTGCAGATTAAAGACCCTCTTGTCAGGAAAGAATTCAAAATAAAAAAAAATAAAAAATAAAAAAGCAAAAATAGTCTTGCTCGAACCCTATTCTATCATATTCAACCTGAAGGGATAAGAAAAATTTTGATCGTCTCAAGGGACAGATCTTTTTAATAATAAATAGATAATATGAGACGGTGCGCTCCGCAAAGGAAAGTTCTGCCACCGTAGGGTTCGAACACTGGACGTTGAAATTTAAAGGCGAAGCAAATGATCAGTTTGCTACTCTCCCTCTCCCTTCTTATAGATAATATGATTTTTCCTAAAATTTAAACAGGAAGGTCTTCATTTTTCTTTCTTGGCTTGGTTATCCTGATAAATTCAATTCCTGGATTTAACCCCCTTCCAAGTTTCAATTCAAAAAAATCGGATAGGGTAATGATCGTGGGGTCCTAGTCTCTTTTATGTTAGGGGACTCTATTTT
>Ga0306898_1000288_pt1 | contig 20637 bp, 20 predicted proteins | sample AntRauMFilla1564_FD_190424 | JGI IMG/M metagenome (GOLD analysis project Ga0306898, IMG submission 190424) | Saline lake microbial communities from Rauer Islands, Antarctica - Metagenome Filla 1 #564 (v2) (version 2) | ecosystem: Environmental > Aquatic > Non-marine Saline and Alkaline > Saline ...
ATTGATGAATGTAAAATTGTATTAGAAGCATATTATAAATTAAAGGATTTTGATAAGCAATTCCAGAAATTGTTAAAAGAGCCACATGATGAGAGATTAAAAAATGCTGATGTATGGTTTAGTCAATTTAAACTTAATGAAGACACTATGGAATTATACAATAAGAAATGTAAAGAGTGTGATAATCTTAGAAAAGAAAATAGAAAGTTAAAAGGATTGTCTGATGAAGAAGATGCAGTAGCAGATGTGAATAGTTTATATTAGACATTGTGATAATTTAAAATTAGATTAAGGAGAATTAATATGGGTAAAGGTGCTAGAAACAGAGAAAATAATAAACAAACTAAATTTAGAGAAGATCAAATAGAATCAATGAAGAGAATATTAGAATCATCTAAGTTTAGTAAGTCTGAGAATAAAGCTAAAAAAAGGATAATTAAGAATAAAAAAAATATTATTAAATTATGCGACAAAGTATACAATATTGATTTGCAGAGTCAAAGTAAATGGTTTAAGAAAAAGATATATGATGAATATTCAGTAGGATATGTAACAAATAACTATTCTGATTTTCATTTAATGTGTTTGACTAAATGTAATATTATGGATACTGACTGGAGAAACTACATAACGATTGAGGGAAAGGCTAAATAAGCTTAGGGGGAAATATCGTGAATGATAAATTAATAGATGGAATTAATAGATTTGAGAATGAGAGAGGTGAGATTAATCATAACTTGACGAATGGGGATTTATTTGATAGTTTAAGTTTAGAGTTATTGATGTCAATTGAAGAATCTATTGAAGATAGACAAGAATGTGATGAGGAATGTGGATGTAGTGAATGTTATAAGTATATGACTCATGATTGTATTATTTATAGATTAAATAAATTAAGAGATAAGCATGGTGATGATTGGGCTGGTGTTTTGAATAATGTGAGTGAAGCTTTGGAGAGAAGAAGATAGTTAATTGGTAGGTTATGCATAAAGGAGAGAGATATGGCTTTAAGTAAACAAATACATATTTATAGTGTTGATACTTCTGCATTCTATACCGATGTTGAAATTAGAGCTGTAGATTTAATGCACTCTATAAAGAAAAAGGTTAAGGAAATAAAAGATATTGATAGATGCGAAAGAAGTGAATTGCAAAAAAGTGAATATACAAAACTAAATAAAAAGGTAAAAAAGATAAAAGGATTGCTAACGTCATTCATAAGTAAGAATGATGATATAAGAGATTTTAGAGATGAATATTTAAGAGAGAATAATGTCATATCCATCTTTGAGTCTAGTTTGACTAGAATATCTGGTTATAAAACCAATGAGTTGACCGAAGATATGATCGTTGTAAAAACGTTTTATTATGGAATATTAGAAGACTTAATAAAAGATGGCTTCTACATAAACGATGAAAAATATGTTTTTTTTATTGCATCATCTGGACAAATAAGAACAAAGAAAACTGTTTTTATCAAAGAAAAATCCTTAAATAAAAATAGAGATTCTTTGACATGTGGATTAAATATTGAAGACATAAATAAAAAAGGTGGAATAAATGTTAATAAATATTTAGCATATCTTGCACTTACTAACAGCGCCACTGACATGTGGGAAGGATTTGATATAGATAGATGTATCGTGGTTGATGACTTTGAAACATCTTTTAATACTAATGTGGATTTTATAGACGAAAAAACATATGAGATAGAGACTGACGTAAATAGAGAGATAACAATACCTCACATGGATGGTTGTGGAATATTACTGCCAAAACTAAGCAGAAAATCTTTTATGGTAAGACTTCCTTGGGTTAAGGGATTATTAGTTCCTTTTCAGTTTAATAGTTTTGTAAGGGATAATATTAATATATTCCAAGATTGTAATATCATAAAAGACATCTATGGCAAGGAGTATGATATATATAAAGATAATATAGAAATTATATTAACAAAATCTCAATTCAAGATGTGGAAGTATTATGAGTCTTGGGATCATTATAAAGATAATTTTAAAAAGTATAATTGTGAAGCTAGTGTATGTAACATTGAAAGAGATCATATAAAAAATGCAAAGATTAATTATCAAATGATACAGACATTGAGCGATATTACTGATGATGAATTAATTAAATTGTCAGAAAAATTAAATAAAGATATAGAAATGATATACAAGGATAGAGATACTATGCTAAAAGTTCTTGGTGTCACAAAATATAATAATGAAAAAAACTCAGTACAACAGATATTAGAGATATATCCAGAAATCTTACAAGACGAGCATTTTAGACAAATACTGAGAGATACTAAAAACAAATTAGTTAAGCAAGGCAGAGGAGGTAGATTTCCGATAGAAGGAAAATATACTTTCTTAGTACCAGATTTGTATGCGTTTTGTCAATGGTTGTTTTTAAGAGATAAAAATCCAAGTGGTTTGTTAAAAAATGGAGAGGTTAGCTGCAAATTATATGGAGATAGAAAATTAGATGTATTGAGGTCACCTCATCTATGGATGGAACATGCGATAAGAAATAATTTTATAGATGATATGACTAAAAAATATTTTATAACAAAAGGCATATATACTAGCGTACATGATCCAATTTCCAGAATATTACAATTCGATAATGATGGCGATACTGCTCTAGTATGTTCCGATGATTTACTAATATCAATTGCTGAAAGAAATATAAAAAACAACAATGTGTTGCCATTGTATTATGAAATGGCTAAAGCAGATAATCAAAATATATCAAATGAGGTATTCTATGATGGAATGATTAATGCTTACTCTGGTGGAAACATAGGCTCAAAATCAAATGATATAACTAAAATATGGAATAGTGACAATATAAATTTAGAAGCTATAAAATATCTATGTATGGAAACTAACTTTGTAATTGATTATGCAAAAACGCTTTATAAACCAGAAAGACCAGAGCATATTGACAAATTAATAAAATCATACACTAAAACAAAAGTGCCACATTTTTTTAAATATGTAAAAGAAAAGACTGAAAAACAAGTAGAAAAAACAAATCAATCTGCTGTTAATAGACTCGATTGGATTGTAAAAGACCAGAAGTTTAATTTTAAAAGAGTGGCACTTCAAAAATTTGATTATAGAATGTTGATGAGTGATAAAAATGTTAAATATGTGAGTGACGATATAATCGATATATATAATAAAGTTGTTAATGATTCTGTATCAATACTAAAACTGAATAAAGGAAATGATAGAAACACTAATGAGTATGGGTATAAAATAATAAGAGACAATATAATTGATGGCAATTATGGTTCTGAAAAATTAATTGTAGATATGTTAATCATATATTTATTCTCAGAAACTCATTCAAAAAGAAAAAAGAAATTATTCTTTGAATGTTTTAGCGATGATATTTTAGTCAATTTAAAAAATAATATAAAGAAACCACTAGATACTCATATACTGTGTGATGTGTGTGGTAAGAGAGTTCGAATAGAAAACAATAAAACTCTATATTGTGAGAAGTGTGCTAAGAAAATAAAAAATAAGCAAAACTTAAAATATTATCATGAGGCTCGTACAAAATTAGGAAAATAGAACACCGTTCAACCCATTGCAATCACCCACTTGTCAACTTTAAATTTTCAACAAAAATAATTGTAATATTTTTACAACCGTTGTGGTTACTAGGTTTGAGACATACTATATCTTGTATAGATAGCTAAAAAATTCCCCAACATATAAGGGAACATATAGTCAATCACCAATATACAACTACATTCTGAATGGCTACCCCAACAAAGTATATGCTATGCATTATGAGGGATTTAATTCCCTCTTACTTTTATATATCACACCTAAACAGAAATGAAAGTAGGTAAAGTCATGGAAAACATTTGCAGCCATTGTATACATAATTGTGGTCAAATTAAATCACAGTGTATAAATTTTGAATCAAGAATTTCCAAGGATGAATTAAAAGAAATAAATTATGAGCTAAGAAGACAAAATGTAAATATTCACAAATTATGTATTGATAACAATTTAAGTTATAAATATTTAATAAGAGCATTGAAAAATAAAATGCCTCTAACCTATAAACAAGCCACTATTATTCAATCTAGATTAAATGAAAAATTAGAATGGCTGTATGAAATGAATAGATGGGAGTTGAATAATATTGAGTAAGAGTAACAAAAAGATTAATATAGTTTATTCAGAATTAAATTCAGGGATAGTTACAGGGTCAAACAACTATCTTGAAATAAAAGTAAATAATAAAACGACAAATATAATGCTAGATTGTGGAGCTGTTCAAAGTGGTAAGTTGAATATGAAGCAGTCTTTTATTGCAAATAAAATTAATAGAAATATGTCAGATGTTGATCATGTGTTGATTACTCATGCACATATAGACCACACTCAAGGATTATGTCAGTTAAGCAGATTAGATTTTAATGGAACAATATATATGACTGAATTAACATCTAAATTATTTGAGTATCTTTCAGCAGATGGCATAAAAATACATGAATCAGATGTTAAGTGTTTAACTAAATACAATCAGAAAAAAGGAACTAAGATTGAGCCATATATGGATATGAGGTCTAGACAGTACGCTATAGACAGAACTAGATGCTATGGATATAATACATGGATAAAGCTAGAAGATGGCATACAAGCCAAGTTTATCCCAAATTCGCATGTGTCTGGCAGTGCTTCTGTTGTAATTGAAGTGAGTGATGGATATGAGAAAGAAACAATCCTATACATGTCTGACACTGGTTGTAAAAGAGACATACCTTATACTATGCCACTGGATATAGAAAAAATGAAAATAACCACTGCTATAATAGAATCAACATATGGTGATGTATATATCCCACAAAGAGAAGAGAAAGATTTAATTGAAGATATTTATAAAATGATTAAAGAGACTTGCATAGAAAATAAAGGAAGATTGATGATTCCTGTATTCGCATTTGCAAGATCCACAAATTTAGCTTATTACATTAAGAAAACATATGAAAAATATCCAGAGTTAAATGAGATACCTGTAAAAATGATTTCTCCATTAATGGATAAGTGCCACATAGAAATTTCTAAAGGCAAAGAGTTTTATTCAGAAAAATGGAAAAATGAAATGGATTTATTTACATGGGATAAAATACAACATATAACAGATGGTAAGTCAATTGAAAGTGCAATTAAGAATCAAGATAGTTGTGTAATGTTAGCTTCATCTGGCATGGGAGATAATGGAATTTCAACAACCCTTCTTCCTGAGATAATAAAAAATAAAAAGAATATGGTATGTTTTGTAGGGTATTGTGCCGAGAACACTACTGGATATAAATTAATAACAGGAAAACAGAAAACTATAACATCTAATATTGATGGTAAAAAAGAAACTATTCGAGTAAGATCTAAAGTAGATAACATATCTGGATTGTCCAGTCATGCTTCTGGATTTGAAATTATACGAGAATTATTAACTGCTGAAAAGAAAAAGATGAAAAATGTAATTATTGTACATGGAGATGATAAAAGTGGAAGACCTCAAGGCTTAAAGAAAATGGTAGAAGATGCTTACTCAAATCCAGTAAATGTTTACATTCCAAAATCTGGACAGAAAATAAAATTAACTTAAGCGAAAAGAAACATAGAATCAGAAATATCGAGCGAAGGAGGTAATTAAATAATGTTTAGGGCTTTAAAATCAATAATTAAGAAAAAAGAAATATCAGATAAAATGGGTTATGTAGAATTAGCAATTGAGGAAGTTGATAGACGGAGTATTAATATGCTATGGTAATTTCCTATAAATATTCATAATATAAAACTAGTCAATTGAAGTTCAGAGAGTGGACGCTTAAGACAATAATGTGTATTCAATAAATAGGTACTGCCTAGAGAATACGATGTTGGATTAGAATTCCAACCGATTGGTCTAGCTTATATAATGTTTATTTCTATAAAAGTGAGTAAAGGGCAGCTTTGATTATTTGTTTCAATTTGTGATAATCAAAACGTAAGTCCAAACTCAATTTAATTAATTGTCGGATTTGAGACTATAAACCAAATCCATTGTCGGATAGTATTCCGTCTCATAAATAATACCAAGTGCTTTTTAAGTAGTTTTACACTCAAACAAAAACTACATTCCAAATTGTAATAGTGCAATTCCAATATTTGCGATAGTTTCTTGCTAATGTTTTTATTTTAAGAAGAATCCATAATTATGTTGTGGGTTCTTTTTAGGTTAAAAATGTAATAAGATTAAATAGGATAATTAGGATTAAAGGGAGGAATTTAAAAGTGGAGAGCAGATTTATTAGATTAAAAGATGAGTCATTAGAAAAATACAACTATAGAGTTTGTAGACAAAAAGACTTAAATGTATATGACTTAACATGGGATGGTGTTAGAGACATATTGAACAAAGAAAATGATGTTGTTTATGGCTCTAGTAAATGGAGAAAAGATTACCAAGTTGTTCAGAAATACTTAGATGGACTTGGAGAGACGTTAGAACTTGATCAACACGTATTAGACGAAATGAAACAAGCAAGACTTGAAATAGAAATGGAAAGAAAAAAGAAACAAACAGATTCAATTTATTACAATAGAATATTAAGAGAGCATTCAAGAGAAGAAATGTTAAAAGAAAAAGTGGTTGATGCAATAGCGAACGCTGACAAGATTCCATTGCCAGAATTTCTACCATTACAGAAAAATGAAAACGGAAAATCTGAGTATTTACTTGGTGTGTCTGATGTACATGCATACAAGAAATTTGTATCTTTGACGAATGAATACAGTAAAGAGATACTAGAAGATAGAATGGCTAATTTATTACTTGAAATAAAACAAATAGTAATTGAGCAAAAAATAGAAGAAATAACTGTTGTGAATGGTGGAGACAGTCTGGAAGGATTACTCAGAGTTTCGGCATTAGGAATGCTAGAATTAGGAGTTATTGACACAGTTGTTGAATTTAGAAGATTTATGGCATCATGGCTAAAGGAATTATCTACTTTTGTTAAAGTAAAATACATTCATTTAATTAGTGCTAACCATTCAGAAACAAGACCATTAAATACAAGAGCTGGACAAATGCCAAGTGAGGATTTTGAAAAGGATATCGCAAATTATATTCATGACATATTAGAAGACAACAAAAGAATAGATGTCATCTTACCAGATTTAGCATTCTATGAATGGTCAATGGCTGGATATGAAATAATTGCACATCATGGACATGGCATATCGAGTAGTCCAGAAAAGTTTATTGATAAAATGACTAGAAAAAGAAGAAAGTTTTATGACTATGGAATATTTGGACATCTACACACAGAGATGATTAAGCCAATTGACGAAGGGCCGACTAATGATTGCGAGATATTAAGATTGCCTTCTATTGTTGGGTCATGTACATTTGCAGATTCAATATTAAAAGGATCTAAAGCTTCTGCTGTAATGTTTAGATTTACAGAAAATAAAGGCAGGGATAGAGAGTTTAAATTTATACTAAATTAACACACAGATACTGTTTACTCTCCTTTACAGTGTTTGTTTTAATCCTATCCTGTCACGAGTGATGGTCTAGGTTTTGGATTTAGATCATCACTTGGTGATAAATTGGATTGCGATACTTGGAGGAGAAAGGACTGAACATAAATATGGAAAATGATGAAGTTTTAAAAAAGGATATTAAAAGTACAGTAAGAACAGATAAAGTTAAAATAAGTAAGGCTGCTAAAAAGAAATCTGATAACAGAAAACCTCAAGGAGAAGCTATCGTATGTACATATCATGGTGGACTTCCATTAAGCGTTCACAACGATAATTTCTACAAAAGCAACGAGCAATCATTATTTAAGGCAATAGGTTATATTCCTATTTGTAAGAAATGCGTAAAAGATATATTCTTAAGATACTATTATGATAATAATAATGACTATATAAAAGCTCTCTATTTAATGTGTAGAAAATTAGATATATTGTTTGAAGTTAATTCTTGTGAAGGAGCTTTTAAAAAATCTAAAGGCAGAACTGAAGCTATATTTGGAAACTATCTAGGCATTATTGGTGGTGGTGCGAGACAAGACAGAGGGTTACTAAATTTTGATGATTCTGAATATATAGACGAAGATAAAGACTCTATAGATATGAAAGTCAGTAAAATAAGAGATGGATATCAACTTTGTGATAATGATTTACAACACATGAAAGATGTGGTAAAGAAACTTGGGTATGATCCTTTCAAAAGCTCTGGTCTAAAAGAATATGATTTGGCACAATTATACAGTGAGATGGTAACATATCTTGAAGATGATGATTTAGTAACTGACTCATATAAGTTAAATGTAGTTTTGCAAATAATTCATAACAATCAACAGATAAGACAAACAGATTTATATTTATCAATATTGAATAGTGGGATAGGAGATTTTACAGAGAATGCAAGTAGAATAAATACTCTCATAGGTCAGAAAGAAAAACTAATAAAATTAAACAATTCTACAAAAAAAGAAAACGGTTGGTTAACAATGGACACTACTGGCAGAAACACTTTAAGTGGAATGATGAAAAAATTAGGTGAATATGGGTTTGATGAAATTCATGCGAACTACTTTGATATTGCAACATCTAAATCTGCAAAAGAGATGTTGGATGCTTCTCATAAATCAATAATAGAAACTTTAAATTTTGGAGATGAAGAAGCAAAAGATGTTTTGGTAATGCAAAGAGAATTAATTACAGAAAAAGATGATGAGATTGCTAAAATATTTGAAGAAAAAAGACAACTTGCACTAGAGCTGGTTGATATAAAGAAAAAACTAAGACTAGAAAGAGAAACAGAAAAATATAATTTATAGAAAGAGAGCATCAACTTATTGGTGCTTTTATTTGTGTTAATTGTATCTTATATGTAAAAATAAAAGGAGTTGAAAATGGATGGCTAAAAAAGTAGATAAAAGTATGTTGACCAAAGCTCAATTGAGATTATCAAAGGCTAACCTTGATACTATAAATATGTATAGATCCAACCCTTGTGTTGCCTGTAGAGATTTGCTTGGAATACAATTATTAGATTACCAAGCAGTTATATTACAACAATCTTGGATAGCTGAGAACGTTGTTTGGCTATTGACAAGAAACGGCGGGAAAACTGTATTGGCTGCAATATATATGATGTTGGATCAATTGCTTTTCCCAGAGAGAGAATTATGGATATTAGGAACAAACGGAAAACAGTCTAAGAAATTATATTCTTATGTTGAAAGACTTGGCACTAATACAATAAAGTCATTTGGTGATTTACCAGATATATACTTTAAAGAAATAAAAAGGACAAATAGTGTAGGAAGTGGATTTGGTCATGATGCTTCTGGACACAGGGTTAAGTTAATGAATGAGAGTTATATAAAAACATTAAATGATAACCCAGATGGCAACAGGGGTGAAAGGGGATCGACGTTTTTTGATGAGGCTTCATTTATTCCTGAGAAAAGTATAGTTGCAGTAGAGCCATATTCTGCTCAAGACACAAGCTTTCAAAGTTCAATAGACCCCGACTTCGACCAAAGAGCATTAACAAAGAAAAGACCATTGCAAAGAATATATTTCTCATCTGCTGGTGATAAGACTTGTTATTTTTATCAGAAGTATGTAGAGTTTAGCAAGAGAATGATTGCTGGAGATACTAGGTATTTTGTTGCAGACATAACGATAGACATACCACTTGAGCCTACAATTAGAGGTAAAAAATGTGGTGCATTATTAAGTAAGTCTGTATTATCACAAGCACTTGCAACGAATCCTACAAAAGCAATGCGTGAGTTTTATAACAAATGGGATGTAGATGGTGGAGATGATCAGATAATAAAATCTTCAACAATGAATAATAACTCAACATTCCAATTACCAGAAATGATTCCTGATTTTACAGAAGGTGAAAAGGTAAAATATGGTATATTCTACGACCCAGCAGCAATTGCAGATAATGCAGTAGTTTTAATAGGGAAATTTATTTACAATAGTGATATAGGTTGGTATGGCAAAGTTGTTAATATGGTTAATTTTAAGGATTTAACTGATACAAAAGGCAATAGACAAAAAACATATCCAGAGCAAATAGAAGAATTGAGAAGTTTAATTGTTAGATATAATGATAGTGATGTTGAATATGAAAATATCCATAAAGTCGGCATAGACGCTGGTACTGGTGGTGGTGGTATTTTATACGGACACACTCTTATAATGGACTACCAAGACAAATACACAAAGATGAATCACAGAGGAATAACAGATAAAGAATTATTTGCTGATAAGCAATATGAATATCCAAATGCTTATCCAATTCTAAGGATGATTGAGCCTACAAAATGGAAACCCATAATGTCTCCTAGATTGGTGGAATTGATGAACCTTGGACTAATACATTTCCCAAAAGAATATAACAACTCTGGACACTTGGATATTGAAGCAGATAATGACGAAGGATTTGTTAGAAGAAATCTAAGTCAAGATGAACAATTGGCATTAATGAATATTGATATATGTAAAGAAGAAGCTAAAATGATTCACAGATTTAAACTTGGAAACGAAAGATACACTTACAAGTTAAGAAGCGATATGCAAAACAATATGCATGATGATAGATTTTATACTCTCTTAATGTTTGCAGATGAATTATATACACTAAGAGATAATGATGCTATGAATAAAGGAAGAAGCAAGAAAACAAAAGATAGAACAATATTATCTTTGTTTAACTAAAATATAAAAAAGAAAGGGGGAAAATCAATGAGTAATGCTCAAAACAAAGGCGAATTATTACTTTCAGACTTGTATATGGATTATAAAAAATCAGATATTGCAAATGGATTAACTGAAGAAGAAATAAGAAAAAATGTAACAGACATTTACACGAAAGTTAATAAAAGTTTTGAATCAAGTTTTAAAGATATTGGGAATAATAGATCAAGATTTTCAGTAAATGATTTTCTAGACGGAGTAATTGGCAAAATGAGACATTCCATGAATACCCCAAGGAAATATACGGCAGAGTCGATTAATAAAATAATGGAGTTTCCTTATAATTATAAAGATGATTTAATAAGAATGTCTACATACTTTTATTTAAGATCTCAAGAGTATAAAGGTATAATAAGCTACAAATCTGATATGCTGACTTATTCAAATGTTATGTACCCTGTGGGGAGCGTTGATGATAATTTTGATGTAGATGATTACATGAGAAAACTAGAATTTGTAAAAGATTATCATATACAATCAAAGTTTAGTCAAGCGACAAAATCTTTAGTAAAGACAGATTTATACTTTGCTTATGAATTAAGCGACAATGGTGGTAAAAACTATATATGGAAAAAACTACCAGTTGAGTTTTGCACAATATTAGGCAAGGATAGATTTGAGACTTATAGAGTTGGATTCGATATGTCATATTTTGACAAATATCCTAGTGATTTAAATTCATATCCAAAAGAGTTTAAAGACAAATATGAATTATATAAATTGAGGAAAGATAGTTTTGCAGATAAATATAAATCACAATCTTCAAAGAACAGAAGCAGAAATATAAATGCTGATTACGAAATGCAAACAGTTTATGAGCTTGATAATTCAAAAGCAATAGCATTTAAGTTTGATGAGTCTGTTGATTATGTAGTTCCTTATTATAGTGGAATGTTTGTTGATTTAGTAAGATTGTCTGAGTTAAAAGATGTAGATGTAATAAATACAGTATCTGATAATTATAAATTGATACATCAACAAGTTCCTATGAATAAAGAATCAGGGCAAGAAGACGACTATTTAATTAGTGGAGATTTTTTATCTAAATTTCATGATAGCTTGGTAAAAAATGCCCCCGCTGGAGTTGGAGTAGCAACTACGCCAATGCCACTAACGGCAGTTACATTAAAAAATGGTATTGGCTCGGCAGAAGAAAGTATTACAAGTAAGCAAGTTAGTAATATACTTACGCAGTCTGGAACTTCAAATTTATTATTCAATGGAAGTTCAACAAGTGCATTAGGTTTAAATAAAAATATACAAGTTGATGAAAATATGATGTTTGGTGTCTTAAAACAATACCAATTATTTATGAGAAAAAGATTATACCAATTATGTAAAAATTCGTATAAATATGAATTAAGATTTTTAGAAAATTCTCATTTTAATACTGAAGATTTAATTGATAGATATATGAAAACTGGATCTGCTGGTTTCAACACCGAGTTTGAAGTAAACGCATTACTAGGAAGAGATCAAATTGATTTTATAAATTCTGGAAAGATATTGGATAAATTAAATATGAGAGACTCTATGATACCTTTTAAATCTTCTCATGTTGGTGATGCTACATCTGTGGAAACTGGTGGTAAAGTAAAAACTTCTGACTTAACTGATGACGGAGCTGAATCTAGAGAAAGAGATTTGTAGAGGTGAAATATGAGTAATAAAATAGAAAAAAATATTTATACACATTTAGATAATCTAACTTTTGAAGTTGGTGAAACTGTAATTGGTGAAGAAAATAATAGATACACAAAAGTAAAAGCTTGGATAGCACATGTTGATAAAAACTTAAATAAATCTAATTTTTCAAAAGAGATGTTGCAAGCTATGATTCCAAGTTTAACTTATGCTCCAATCGTAGGATATATTCAAGTTGGAGATGATAATGTTCCTGATTTTGCTGGTCATGAAGAAAGATATATTGTTGATAAAGATGGTGTAAAAACTGAATATCTTGGAAGAATGTATGGTTTTGTTCCAGCGGATAATGATGCAAGATTTGAAAAGAAAACAGTGAATGGAATAGAGAGAGAGTATCTTGTTACTGATGGCATAATGATAAATAAATTTGCAAAGGCTACTGAGATACTTGAAAGAGATGGATCAAAAGGTCAATCAATGGAATTAGACAGAAGTTCTTTTGATGGATATTATGATAAAGTAAATGATCAGTTTATGGTAACTTCTGCTGAAGTTGAAGCATTGTGTTTACTTGGGGATTCTAGAATTCCAGCTATGTCTGGTGGTTCAATTGAGAAAACCCAATTTACAAATATAAGAACAGAGCTATCATCAGTATTTGAAAAGATGGAAAAGGATTATATGACCAAGTATAGTGCTTTAAAAACAAACGAGGAAAATAAGAAAGGAGGAAATGAGTTGGATATTAAAACTTTAGAGAAAATGTTAGTTAATTACACGCTTATTTCTAACGAGTTTGTTGAGGATTTAAAAGGCAAACTTGAAACATTTGAAACAGAAGAAAATCTAAAAGAGGTTTTAGATGCAGAACAATCTACCCAATTTGAATTGACTGCTTCAGCACAAATGGAAATTCTTAATAGAGAAGTTTCTAATTTAGAAGTTTTTATTGACAGATGGGGAGATAAAATTAGTAAGTACGGATTTAAAGATGTGAATATTGAATCAAGTGAAGTTTATGCAATTGACAGATCAGATTATTCAGACGTTGGTTTCGAGTTTATTAAAAATGGAGATTCTTATGAGATTGATAAAGATTCTAAATTTAACATATCTTGGCAACCAGTTAGATTAGAAGAAGGTCAAGCTACTAATTTTAGTTTAAAAGAAGAGATTGATTTACTTTATGAAGTTGCCGATTCTAAAATTGAGGCTTCTAAAGAAGATACGAAAACTGAATTTGAATCTAAATTAGAGACGCAAAAAGTTGAATTTGAAAAATTAGTTTCTGAAAAAGATGTTGAACTTTCTGATCTTCGTGATTACAAATTTTCAATTGAATCTGATTTAAAAACTAGTTTTGTTTCTAGTATTGAAAATCTAGAAGAAGTAGAAAAAGAAGATTTAATTGGTAGAGTTTCAGACTTTACAATGGAAACATTGAAAGATGAGATTTTTAAAATGATAGGTAAAAAGTCAACTAAATTTTCAGTAGAAAAAATTGAAGATATTAAAGATGATTTTAAGTCACATGAAAATGATGTAGAGAAAAAATCTTACGATCACTTAATGGTTAAATAAGCCATTACAAATAATAAAGTAATTTAAAATTACAGGAGGAAATATATTATGATGAATTTGGAAAAATGTCAAGCAATTTACAACGGTAATATCGAAAACGTACAACACACATCAGCAATGAAGAATGGTTCTTTTATCAATCTTGGTGCTAAAATTAAAGACGATGTTTACGCAGTTGGAGTTCCAGCTACAGCAACATTAGGAACTGCTGAAGTTTTAGTAGTATTCTCTGATGAAACATCTTATGAGTCTGGAAAGTCTATTAGTGATTTTACAAACAAAGCAAATGTTCCAGCAAGAGCTTATCACTTAACTGAAGGTGATTCATGGTTAATTGCAAATGAAGATTTCACAGGAACAGCAGCAGTTGGCAAATATTTAATTCCAGCAAATGGAACTGTAGTGCCAGCGGCTTCAGCAACAGCTACAGGAAAAGGCTTACAAATTGTTGTTGATCAAATTGATCAAACTATTGGATATGCTAAGAAAGCAGCAACTAGAGTAAAGGTTGCTAACGTATTATAGTAACTAATCTATAGAAATGTTGGTAAACTAAACTTATAAATTACGGAGGAAAAAGAATATGAATGAAAATATGAAAGTAATTAGAGATTTAATGGTAGATATTGATTCTGCTAGTAAAGGTATGTCTACAAAGTTTTCTCAAGATGCTCTAGAGGCAACTTTAAGAGCTGAGATTGTAAAAGTATTTGGTAAAGAAAACCCAAGCCTTATTGAAGTTAAAAGAAATCCAAACTCAGGTGCATTTTTTGAAGTAATGGAAGAATTTATTGGTAATGCTGGTACTGCTGCATTACAATTAGCTATTCCGTTTGCAGAATTTAAAAGCATTGGTTGGGGAGATGAGAACAGATTTGAAATCGAGAACGCAGATCTATTTGACGTTATCACATTAGCAAAAGGAAACGCTAATATTAGAAGACAAAGATTAGAGAATGGTTACATGTCTATTCCTACTGAAGCAAAAGGTATTAAGATCTTTGAAAACTTTAAGAGATTTTTATCTGGTAGAGTAAATTGGGTTGCTATGGTACAGAAAGTTACTGCATCATACGTTAAGCATGTGCAAGAATTAGTTTACACTGCATTTTATGCTTCTACACCAGTTAACTCTAACGCAAAGTTCAATGTAAATGAAGCTGGTGCATTAGATAAAGATAACGTTTATGAAATGGTTGAACATGTACAAGCAGAAAACCAAAACTCAGACGTTATCATTATGGGTACTAGATTGGCTTTAAAAGCTTTAACTCCTGTTATTGTTACAGAAGAAGCTAATAAGCAAATGCACGAACTAGGCTACTACAAAACTGCTGAAGGTTATTCTTTAGTTGTGGTTGATCAAATGCACGTAGCAAATACTTATGAGTTTTTATTGTCTAATAAGCAATTCATGGTTATTCCAGCAGACTTAGGTGGATTAGTTAAGATTATGGAAGAAGGAACTCCATTAATCATTGACACTCCAATTGGTAAAAATGCTGACATGTCTGTAGAGCATATGTTCTATAGAGAAGTTGGAGTTGGTATTGTTACTGGTAGAGCTTATGGTAAATACACTTGGACTAACTAATATTTAACTGGGCGAAAGCCTATTGAGTATTATTCAATATACTAGGGTAAATTAAAACTTGCCCTAGTATATTATTATAAATGATGAAATTAAACTAAACGGATTATAAAATGGAGGGTAATAAAATGGCTAGACCTAAAGGTTCAACAAATAAAGTATCAGAAGATAACAAAGTAGTAGAGGACAATTTAAAAAATGTTTCTGAAATTGAAACAAGTGATGTAAAATCTATCACAGAGAATATCACAGAAAAAGTAACAAAAGCAAAAACTGATGGTGTTACAAAAGTCGTAAAGAAAGTATTTGATGATGAAGATTTAGTGCCAGTTGCAACATTTGTTGGTGGCTTAACTAGATTTACAAATCCAATTGCTCCTTTTGAAAGATATGTATGGGGAAAATTTGGTGATATTGAACAGGTTAGATTCGGTGCTTTAAAAGGACTTAAACAAAGAAGATCATCTGCATTTAAAGAAATGTTATATGTATTAGACGATAGCGTAATTCAAGAGCTTGGATTACAACATACTTATTCAAAAATTGGCAAACTAGAAGATTTGGTTAATATTTTAGATAAAGACTTATCAGAATCTATAGCATATATTGAAAATGCTTCAAAAGAGATTAAATCAGTATTGATAGAAATTATGACAAATAAATTAGAAAGAAAAGAGCCAATTGATGTATTCAAACTTAAAGCACTTGGCGAAAAACTAGAAATGGATTGGAATTTAGATGATTAGAGAGTAGGTGAGGTTTATGACACCATACCAAAACATATACGATATATTTGAAGGCATGATTACAGATTATGACTTGAATGATTTGATCCCAGAAAATAAGGCAGAAGTTGAGTTAAGGCTTTTAAAACAAGCAATATCAACATATTTTTCTTCAAGTCAAGATTTGTCACAAAGAGATGATGCAACCTTTATATTCAACATTGATATATCAGAAATAAAGCAACAAATATTAGCAAATTATATGGTAATGGCTTGGGTAAAACCTTATTTGAATAATCAAGATTTATTTGAGACTCACTTTTCAACAAGTGAATACAATGCATTTTCTTCGGCTAACAAGATGAGGGCGTTAAAAGAAACATTTTTACTTGCGTCCTCTGAAGCTGGAAGATTGGCTACAAAACAATCTATTAAAGAAGTGTTGGGAGGTTTAGGATAATGATTTTAGACCTTAAAGCATATGGTAATTCTGTAATAAAAAGATTATTTAGTGTAATAGATTTAACTAAAGATGCAATGACTGAAAAAGATAAAGATGATATATCTAAATTTATATCAAAATTAATAATAGAAGTTGAAGGATCTTTGGAATACTTTAGTCATGTCAAATATGGTTCTAGAATGCAAAGTGTTTTAATGAAGTTGAGTGGCGTGAAAAATATAAATGATTTTCAAATAAGAAGATGTGCTATGTTAGATTCAATAGAAATTATAAATAAGATTATAGTGAATTTATAATAGCATAAATATAATAAAGGAGGTGATTAAATGAGTATCTATAACCAATCTGGTACTGGTGGATATAAAAACAGATTTGTAGAATCTCAAAAGAATTTAATAAAAAGAAATTTTGATAAATCTGATGGATTCGGAATATACAAAGTTTATCGTCTTGGAGAATATACATTAGAAGATTTTCCAATACACATATTTATAACAAGGACAGATGGACGTAGAAAATTTGTTAGTCACCCTGATTACCCTGTTTTAAAAGGGGATATAATTGAATACACAGAAGATGGAAATAGTTATTTAGTATTCGCTCAAGATACACATTCTGGAGTTAATAATTTTGGAGAAATGTATAGAATGGAAAATACAATATCAATCAAGAATGAGTTTGGGGATATTGATGTTATACCTTACTACATGACAAATAATGGAATTGGCTCACAAGATAACAATAATATAGTTTCTGTTAGCAACACTAGAAAAGAAATATACGTACAGTGGAATGACCTTAGTAAATCAATTTATAAAAATCAAAGATTTATATTAGGAAACATAGAAGCTTATAAGATTACTTCAAGAGACAATTTTAGTGTAAAAGGATTGCTTAAATTAACATTAGAAAGCACTCAAATCCTCGCTCAGGACGATTTAATTAACAACGTGGCACATAACACCACAGAACCAATAAGTCCTCCTATACAGGGCAAAACAGGGGTATTTTATAGCAATACAGAGCTTAGTATTCCAGTTGGATTGAGTAAAAGCGTTTCTGTGAATGAGTACTTAAATGATGTGATTATTCCATCAACTTTATTCACATTTAGGATAGATGGTATTGATTCAAGTAAATATCAAATTGTTGTTCAAGATGGTAATTCAATAGAAATAAAAGCACTTGATGATTATTTCGTAGGTGAGTTAGTGGCTATAGAAAATGTAGGTTTGGTGGAATATAAAATACCACTTACATTAAAATCTGCATTTGGTTAGGAGGTAATATGAGAGAACATTATAAAAAATGTGAATTAGGAAATGACTTAGAATACTCAGACGACCTTATTAATGAAATGTTGATGTTGTTAATTGATTTAGGATCTGATGACTTTTGGAAGATTCTGAAATATGGTAAAACAGATGTTTTAATTAATCCATCTTACACTGTTAGCTTAGCTGACAAATATGAAATGGTTAAGCCTAATAATAAAACTAATGATGGTAAAGAATTGACCAGAGTTAAGACTGCTAAATTTAATGACGACATTTCTACTGAAGCACATACTGAAATTAGAATAGTTGATGGTAGTTGGAGTGTTCCAGAAAAACAAATTTATGATATTGCTATTGGAGTTGAAATAATTAGTCACAATTCACTGATAGCATTAGATGGTGTTGGCAAGAGAACAATTAATATATTAAGGCATGAGATATACAAAATATTCAATAACGCTGATGTGTATAAAAATATTGGTCAAATGACGAATGTCGGCACGAGAGGTCAAGTATCTATATTCAACAATGAGTATCAAGGCTATCAATTTAGTCTAATTGCAAGAAGTTCATAAATAGTATTGGGGATATTAAAATGGGTATTAAAAAAACTATTGATAAAAACGATAAAAAATATGTGCCTATAGAATATGTCGAATCTTGGATAATTGGATTTCCTATTAAGACTGAATATGGAGATATTATCCAGTTTAAGGTTGAAGATTATTATGATATTATAGGTGAATTAGAATTATTAAAAAAACAAGGTTGGGAAATAAAAAATCAGATACTAAAAAGTGTTGAGACTAAAGAGATTAGAGATAAAATTAAAAGTGATTTTGACAATAATAGTTTTATAACATGTGTTAGAAATAATGTGTGTGGTTTAAGAAATGAGTATATAAGAATATTCAGTATGTTCATTGATGATTTTGAAAAGAAATTTATTTGGACAATATCACAAGAAGAATTTGATAGAATTAGAAAACTAATATTAGAACTGAACAATATAACACACCAAGAGAAAAATCCCAACGAAGAAATTGAAAGATTTAACAAAATGAAGAATTTTATGAATAGAGCTAAAGGTGGAGTGTTAGAATTCGATACAATTTATTCCACGCTTATGACAAAAGAAGGTGGTGGATTATTGCCATCTGAAATAAATAGTCTCACAATGAGACAGTTTTATTTAGCTTTTAAAAGGGTTGAATTTAACAAAGCTCATGATGTAACTACACTTTTTAAAACAGTGGACTCTAAAGATACTATTAAAATAGTTGATTGGAATCAATCGTCAAGAGAAGAAGAACAAGTTATTGAATTTGATAGTTTAGATGATCTTAAAAAGAACAATGGATTTATGGCTAAAAAGGGAGTTTCTAAAAAGAGTGGCAACCCTAATGCTATGACGCCTAAATCTAATAGTTTACCTAAGCTATAATTTTTAAATAAAAACTAAATAATCCTCTTTTAAATTGAGGCATTATAATAATGAAACGGAGGAAATAATATGAATGGAAGAATTAGAGTTCAAGATACAGCAGATGTATTCTATCATTTCGCAAATGGTGACACTAGATATTTCGGTTGCATGAATACCGCCAACCTTGAGAAAACAGTAGACACAGAAGATATTAGATGTGGTATTGGTTTTGGTTTAGCTTCAATTATGTATTCAAACCCTGATATGACATTGACTTTCACACCAGCTTTCTGGAATGACTTCTTTATTGAAGATGCTACTGGAGATACATTTACAAGTGGTGAATCAGTAAATGTTTGGGATTATGAACAAGGTAATGCTGTATTAGATACAACAGATGCAACGGTAGCAATCACTGGAACTCCAGTGGATGATATTGTTAAAGTTCAAGATTCAAAAGGTAAATTCTACCCAGCAACTTATACAACAAGTACAGTTACTATTGCTGGTGGAGCTGCATTAGCTGGTCAAGTAGTTACAGTTTCTTATAAGAAGGCTGTTACTGGTGATGTATTAGAATTTAGAACAGACAACTATCCAAAAGTTCATGGAATTACGCTAAGAACAATTGCGTATGATCCAGACACGAATGAAATTGTTTCTGATTTATACTTTGTATTTGACAGAGTATTAGGTGATGGTGCGTTATCTCTAGGATTAGCTGGAGCAACAAACTCAATTACAGAAATTTCTGCAAGAGTATTACCAACTAACGGAAATTTATTTGGTAAATATATTGTAGTTGATAGAGCTTAACTAATTATAGGGGAGATAGATATTTATTATCTTTCTTCCCTATTTTTTTATAATTAATTACTTATATTTATATTAAAGGATTAAAGCAGGAGAGAATAAAGGGAGGCATTAAAATGAATTTAGCAGATATTCAAACAGGAATGGTAATAGTATGGTTGTTTATAATGATAGGAATATTCCTATTTATTAAATTAAACAGATATTATAAAATTAAAAAATATGAAGTGATTGAAGAAATTAATACTCAATTATTTCCAAAGAAAGATTTGCCAGTTATTAAGTCAATTAAAATAACCA